>JAAOEI010000013.1_pt1 | contig 57641 bp, 86 predicted proteins | sample 7059261 | NCBI WGS metagenome assembly JAAOEI01 (sample SAMN14008812, study PRJNA610033) | viral metagenome | isolation source: viral particles filtered from seawater | place: China: Hangzhou Bay, Yangshan Deep Water Harbour | collected 2017-10-31 | reverse complement strand
CATATAGTAAGATTCAAGACCTCAAAGAAAAAATTAAAGAACTAAAACAAAAAGATAGAGGTAGTTTAGTTAGAGAAATTCGTGATGAGGCAGGAATGCCTAAATATAGTTATATGAATACCAATAATATTCTTGAATCTATGTTTAAGTTTAATCTTAAACAGATAAAAGAGGAAAAAGCAAAAACACTAAAGGGCGAAGATAAAATTTTAACAATAAACACAGAAAGTTTAAAATCGTTTAAAAATATGATTCCCGAATTAGGTAAATGGACTGATAATAATCCAAAATCAAACAATTATGGTAAAAAAATCATGGAATTAGCAGAAAGTTTAGAAAATCTACCCGATAAAATAACCGAAGGTGCAGAAATCGAAGAAGTTTATAATATATTAAAAAAAGATAAAGAAAAATATTTGTCGAGATATTATGAAACATTAGGGTTTGAGGATATAGTTGAAGATAACGAAAATAAAGTGAGTTTTAGGGGCAATTCTCTTTATGAAAAATTAGAGAATATAGAAACAGACGCTCAAAAAGTGATAGAAGTTAATAAAAAGAACATAGAAAACACAAAAAAAGAATTACAAAAATATCTTGATGATTTAATGGGATTGAATTTAACAATTAATAGCAAAGGAAATCCAATCTTTAGACTCGATAAGGATAATAACAAAGCAAAGATATATGATTTTAAAAATATTTTGAAGGTTTTTGGAAAGGAAATAATAATAGAAGATGGCAAAAAAAATAAAAAACCAAGCGTGGAATCAATAAACTCGATTAAGGAAATGCTTTTAAATAATAAAATGATTAAAAAACATTTGAGTTCTTTAGAAAATAAGTATAAAATAGAATTTAAATTAAAATTGACTAAAAAAAGAATTGAAAATTTGAAAAAAGCAGAAGAGGAAGAAAAAGACGACGACGAAGAAGAAGAACTCCCCGAACAAGAATCTTCTCAAACACAAGAAGCAGGTGAATTACAAACCACTTACACTTTAAGCGTAGTTGTAAAAGTTGTTGAATTTTTAATTTCCAAAGAAAAACCAAGAAAAGGAAAGGGTAAATCGGAAGATTATAGACCGTATCAACGACGACAAATTTTTGATGCTGAAACTTCACAAGAAAGAAAAAAGTTTGCTTCTCTTTCAAGAACCATAGGAGCAAATATTGAAAGAGTAGATGACTTGATAGAATCATTGGAGGTTAAGTAATGCCCGTAGCATCATCACCAAGCGACTATACAACAATAAATGTTGATTATTCAACGGGAAATGGATATTATACTGATAAGGGAGCAGTTTCGGACTTGCTACAAATTGCACCATTCACAAGTTCTACTTATCCTTCCGAAGCCCAAGTAGGTGCAATCATAAAAAGAATAGAAGGATATATTGATGAAAAAGTAAAGCGTTCATTTAGACCTCTTATTTACAAAGATGAATATCATAATTTTGAATTTATTCGACACCCTATGCAATCATACTATGGTGGCTATGTAGGTTTTATACAATTAGATGTTCTTAAAGTAAAAAAAATTATTTCATTAAGAGTTTGGCAAGGAAATAGTTATCTTGAACTCGCTTCTGCTCAAGCAGAACTATCTCTCTTAGAAAATTATAGGGATATTTACTCTATTGTTTTACAATTGCCAAATTCAGGAACAGAATTTGAATTATTAGCCGAATCATCAATTGGTGGGCAATTAGCAAATAGCGAATTTAATAATGCATTTGGAATAAAAACAACAAATGATGAAATTGTTTCATTAGTTAATGAAGAATTTCCTTCTAAAACTTCTCACTTTACAAATGCTACTGCATCAAAATCACTTAGTTCAAGCAGTAGCAATGTTTCGGACTTTTTTTACGCATTCAAAGATACAGAAAATGGAAGTAAAATTCTCATTTCTTCTCTTCTCGCAGGTGAAGATGGGTCGGATTGTAACATAAAAGTAAAAACACAACAAAGTATTTCTCACACAAATACAAGCACAAATTTAGTCGTTCAAGATTCTTCTAAATTAGTTGTTGGAATGTTAATTGAAGATGCTAATAATCACATTCCTGCAAATACTACAATTACTGCCATTGTAGATTCTACCAATGTAACTATGTCGCAAGCCGCAACAAATACAGGAAGTTCAACAGGAACATTTACTGCAACAAATCTTTCTATTCCTACAATTTGCACAGTTTCAAGATTTACAGATAAAGAGGATGTAAAAAGAATTGGTTCATTTTGGAAAATAGGAGATGAGGGGAGAATTTTCTTTTTACAAAATTATCCATACCATACTCAAAATTCTATTATTGTTTCATATATTGCAGGAGATGGTAGAGTTTCTTCTACTATTCATGAAGCCGCAACAAAATTAGTAGCGGCAGAAATTCTAAGACATGACGACCAAACTATTCTTGTTGCTGAAACAGGTGCTAATATTTCTACAAAAGAAAAATATGATATACTTAAGAAAGAAGCAGATGATATACTAAAAGGTAAGGGCGACTTAGTATTTTTGATGGAATGATATTATGAATTTAAGAAATATTGATACTAAATTCAAAGAGTTGCTTGAAAGAGAAAGAGAGAGAGAGAAAGCAATTGCTGAATTAGTAGGAATAGAAATGTCATTTTCCGAAGAATTTATTTTAAAAGAAGCAGAAAAAATATATGTTGAATATGTTCAAAATGAAATAAAAAAAGAAATTGAAAAAATAATGGGGGTGTTGTAATGGACGAAGTTAATCTTCTCATAGATATTATCAATACAAATTGGAATGCTTCAAGAACTGCATTAAATTCTGCGGGTCTTCTAAATAGCACCCCTACATTACCAACATTAGTAGATGTTAGAACCTTAGAAAGAGGAAGAGGAGTTCGATATGATTTATCAGCAACAGGCGATGTAATTATTGTTTTTGAAGATTCTCAAAATATTGAATATCCTACAATACATTATGAATTAAGAAATGAAACATATACCTTTACAGTTCATATTAGAACAATTCATGACGAAAGAGCAGTAGGAATTGGTGGGGCTCAAGATGCTAATTATGGTAGAGATAGATTACAAGATTTATATTTAATTACTCGACACGCTTTAGAAACTTCAAGAAGAGGATATACTGCTACTGATGGCTCAAAATTTCATCAATTATTTTTAGGTTCAAGAAGTGAAAGTAATGATAGAGCAAAAAGGTTATTTGGGTATAAACTCTCCGTTGAAGCGAAGAGATTCAACTTAGCGACCCCACAGGCATAATTTAGGTGAAAAATAATGACAACAGAAGATATATTTTTAGGTAGCCAAGCAAGTTTAACAATGATTCCTGAAGTGGATTTATACATTCCATTAGACCATACCAATAGCACAGGAAGCGGAGATAATGCCGCAAATACAAATACAGTAAAAGTTCATACTGATTGGGAAAATCATTTTTTAATGGTTAATGATTTGTATGTAGGTTGTATTGTTGAATTATATGCAGGAGCAGCACCACAGACTGTTATTTCTACCCATACTATTACTAGCAATACTGATAATGATATTACTTTAAGCCCTGACCCAAGAACAATTATCGCTAGTGATTTTATTCATATTAGAGGATATGGAGCACCTTGCGTTGGAGAAAAAAATTCATCAACTAAAAGACTCAATGCTGATAATTGGATAGGTGTTTTAGAAAGTGCTACATTCCCTAACTTAGAAGTAGAAATGAAACAACTTAATTTATCTCTAGGAGGCTCAAGAAACTTCACCCATCAATACAAAGGAATAGAAACTGCAAGCGGTGGTAATTTAGGATTGATTGTTAATCATGGAGCATTCTTATATTATGCTCTAGGAAAATGCACAGAAATTACTGCTACTTTTGGTAATCCTTCTGCCCGTTCACCTACTGATTTATTAAATGCTCATGGAACACCTACTGTTGATGATAGAAGACATGTTTATCTTGAATCCGCTAATTCAACAGGAGAGCATACAGTTAATACTTTTATAGAGCAAGGTCCAATTTTCTATAAAACAGCAAGAGGTTCGGACACTTTAGTTCCGCCCATACTTAGTGGCTTTGATACTGCCGCAACTTCCGAATTGCTAAATAGAACAACATCAACTGCTACTGCGTTATCTCAACCAATCACATACAAATTTGAAGAAGCAAACGGAGAAAAACTACCTTCTTTTGCTCTTGAACAAACAATGGCTAAGTCTAACACATTGACTACAAATACTACTCTCGGTGCTTCGGAAGACACTACTTTTGTTAGAATTGCAAGAGGTAATCGAGTTAATACATTAACAATGACCGCTAATGAAAATGAAGAAGTCAAGATGACTCTTGATTTAAATTCAAGAGCCGTTCACAGTTTAGACCAAGATGAAAACTATGAGGCAAGAGCAGGAATAACTGACAACCGACAATTGTTTAACTTTGAACAAGCAAACGATTCAAGCACAACAGATAAAGATGCTGAACTTTTAGAACCGTTCTTTTTCTCAAGTGGATTATTTAGCGTATTTGGGCAACAGTTCCTAAAGGTTACAAACTTAACTCTTACTATAAATAACAATCTACAAGATAAAAGATTCATTGGTGTTGGCAACAAATCAATCAAAGAAGCAATTCCTGCTCAAAGAACATACGAAGTATCTTTTACTGCTATGGTAACAGATGATAAATTATTTGAAGAATTACTAGACCAAACAGAAGTAGATAATACTGCTTCCACTTTGCTTACTTTACGATTTGATAAAGCAAATGGTGAACAAATTCTTATGAAGTTCCAAGATTATTTCTTAAGTTCTGCTAATTTTACAATTCCAGACGATAAAGGTCCAATTACAGTAGAAGGAATTGTTATGCCTAGAACATTAGAGTCATGCACAGTTAAAACTCATTGGGTTCTTCAAGGGTGATTAAATGGTTTCAAAAGCAGAAAAAGGAAGAATAGCGGCTGAAAGGCTAAAAAAGACAAAAGCCCAACAAAAGGCTGATGAAAAAAAGAAGGATAAGGGGGCAACAAAAGAAACTCCAAAGTCCGAGTAAATATAAACTCCACCAACTTTCGTTTGTTTGTTGGTTTTGAAAAAAGGTGGATAATATGTTAAACGAGAAAAAAATAGTAACAGATAAAAACAGTTTGTTTGCAATAGCAGAAAATAAGGTGCATTACATTAAAGTAGCACCCGACAAAGAAGAATACCTAAAAGTTTGGGTTAAAGAACCCACTTGGTTAGAAGCAGAAAAAGCACTAAATTCAGTAATGAAAATAGACCAAAGAACTCAAACTTTTGATATAGATTTAAATTCAATGTATAGATATATGATTGAAAATTTTATTGAAAAAACAGAACCTTCCCTCTCCACAGTAGATATGCTTAGATTAAGTCCTTATGTTGGAAATCAATTAAAAGAAATTCTACCAAATCCTATGAATTTGATGCAGGAGGACGAAGAAAAAAACGATTAATTAGAGATGCTTTTTCGGGGAAAAAATCTACTCCCGAAATTACATCTCTAATTATTGTTTATATGGTCGCCCAAGCATTTTCTATTAGCCCATTAGAAGTGTATAAAATGCCCGTAAATTTAGTAAAGGATATGCTTGCAATACATAAACAAGCAGAAGAACTAAAATCAAATGAATTAGAAAAGATGAAAAATAAATTTAAGGTGTGAATAATATGGCTGAAGATTCCGTTTCTAAATTAGCGGGGTCATTGGCAGATTTAAATAATGTAACTGCGGTTAGTTCATATGAATTTAAGGGATTTGCTAAAAGAATAACAGAAATTGCAAATAACACTTCTAAGGCTTCTAAGAGATGGACTATTTTTAGTAGATTAGTTTCTGGAACTCCTATTTGGGCATTACAAAATAAACTTCGTGCTTATGTTGAAATTATTGGTGGGTTTGCAGAAAACTCAAGAAAAGTTAGCGAAGCACAAATGGAACAAAATAAAGTTATGAAAGAAAGTGTTTTGAATTATGAAAAATTAGAAAAACAAACATCATCTTTAACTAAAGTTTCACGATTAAATCAAGAATTATTAAATGGGCAAATTAGTGGGCGAAAATTTCTTAGTAATTTACATAAAAAAGAAAATAAAGAAGTTCTTGAGGCTGCTAAAAATACAAATGCCTATTCAAACGCTATATTACTAGGAAAAACTAGAACAGAAGCATATCAAGAAGCATTAGGAGAATTGAATGAAAATTTAAAAAATCAAAGAAAACAATTTAGAGATTTAAAAAGAGAAGTTCAAAAAGCAGATGCTCTTCAATCTTTTATTGGTGGTTCGGGTAGTTTTCAAGATGTTCAGAAATTTTTAGAAAAAGAAAAAGGTGATGCTAAAGCAAAAAGAAAAGAACAAGGAGGCATAGGTGCAACATTTAGGCAAACTCCACAAAATTTGAAAAAAATGCAAGAAGGTTTTATGAAAAGAATGCGAAATATTAGATTAGGAATAGCACTATTAAATGTAAAATTAGCAAAATTATCTACATTTATCAAACCAATTATGAACTATTTGTTTAAATTTTTAATTGTAGGTTTTTTAGGAATGATGGGATTACTTGCATTTTTTATTGTGGTTAGAAAAGTTTTTTCTAAGTTAGAAGAAAGATTTGGTGTAGTAGAACAAATTAAGGAAATATTCAATATTGTATTTTCTATCATAGGTGAGTTTTTTGGAATTGTTGGTGCTTTTATAGGTGGAGATTATCAAGGAATGATAGACTACGCTATGAGTATTGCTTCATCTCTTTTAGATTTGGCAATTAAAGCAGGAGGGTTATTACTTACTTTTACTCTTGGTTCTTTATTGGCATTTGGGTATATGTTGCCCGATTTAATAACAAGTGGGATTGGGTTTTTAATGGATAATTTTACGACATTTATAAAATATTTTGTGGGGGGAATATTGCTTAAAATAATAGCAACACAACTTTTGCAAATGGTTGCGATTTATGCTATTCCTATTGCTATTGGTTTAATAGTAGTGGGGGCTTTGGCTAAACTGATAAAATCATTTAGTCCATTTGGGAAGAGGGCAACAGGTGGAACTGTTGGGGCAAATGAAGGAATGACATTGGTTGGGGAAAATGGACCTGAATTAGTTTCTCTTCCTTCGGGTTCAAAGGTTCATACAAATGCACAAAGTAGGAGAATGGGTGGAGGAAATACAATTAATATTACTATCAATGCAAGAGATACTTCCGATGCAGAATTGAGAAGAATTGCAGATAAAATTGGAAATATGGTAAATTCAAAAATTAATAGAAGCGTATCTTCTCGAACTTTGGGGTGATTAAATGACTGATTATGTTTATCTTAAAACACAAAAACATGATAGTGGAGATGGACTAACAGTTAATACTATTCCATTAAGAGTAGTAAGTGTTGGTGTTTCTGTTTCTAAAACAATTCCTGCTTTTCCTATTCCGATGTCAGGGGTAGCAACGGGAGAATCAATAACTGCGGCATTAGATTTAGGTATGGCTCAAAAAACTATTTCATTAGAGGGTTTTATTAGTGGAATTTCAATTACAAAAGAGTTAGGAGGAACAAATAAAACAGTAGAATTTACTGCTCAAGAAGTGGCTCAATTGATTGCTTCGGGTGTAGATTCCACAGGATTTGCAAAAAATCAAGCAGTAAATGAATTGGTAGTTTTGATACCTTCTAATGTAGATTCGAGTTATGTAGATAGAGATAGTGGAGGGATTGGTTCAAGAGGAGATTTAATTCCACTAACATTTCATTCAAGAGGTTTAGCAGATACCGATGATAATGAGGGAGTTCCTAGTCCTTTAGGTAATTTTCCAGATTCTTCTACTGATGAAGGATTGACGGGATTTATTAGAAGTTTTTCCTTTCAGTTAAGCGGAGAAGCGGTAGATATTTCTTTCTCGATGGAGTTTGAAGTGGCTAATATTGTTCCATAGGTGATAATATGTATAATGTATTGACAGGAAAACAAAGAAGTTTAGTTTTTCCTATCATGTGCAATTCTCATGTTAAATTGGATTATTCCGATAATGTTCCCGATATTGAAGGAACACCTGCTGATACAACAGATGATACGGGATTTGGTATTTACAACCATACAGGAAGTTTCACCTTTGAAACAGTTATTACGCCCTATGATATTACACATAATAGTGATAAATTAACAAGTAAAAAAATAATGCCTTTGGGTTCTTCTTCAAGACAATCAACAGATTATTTACTAAGAAGTTCTACTATTTCACATGAAATGAGAATTTTTCATAGTTCTAATTTTCAAATAAGTCTGGTTAATAGTGTGGCTAGTTCCCTTAATTTAGAACCTTCTCGATATAAAATAAAAGTAGGAATTAAATTAGGTTCTGCACCTATGGAATATTTTACAACAGATGACGAAGTTATTGTTGCGAGTTTTGGCAAACAATTTTTTTACGATTCATCAAAATATAGTGTTTCTTTTTCGGGTCATACTAAAGATGGTAGAATGGCATATTTACCAAAAGGAACGCTTACTTCGGCTTTTACTTCGGGTGGAACTTCTTTAGAATTTAGTCCTGCAAATCCATCAACTTCTTTTTCGGTGGGGGATAGAATATATCATTTAAGTGGAAAAAACTTTCTTTTGATTGGAACTATTGCTAGTTTTGGTGCTACAACAATAAATATCGCTAGTGCATATAATACTGATATAGACAATAGTTCTATTATCTATATTGAAGAGGATAGTGAACCAACATATATCAATAATTCTTATCATATTGCGTGTTCTTTTAGCCAAACAAATCAACAAATTAGTATCTATCTAAACGGTGTAAAGAAAAAAACAGGAACACATACGCAAACAACAACCTTTGAATTTCCAAAAGAAGACTATTACATCGGTGCAAATGGAACAAATAAAGTAGGATATAATTCGGCTACGGATAATAATCAATTTATGGGAGAAGTTCATGAAATGTGTATAACAAATGTAACAAGAACAAAATTTCCTCATGTATTATCACTTATGCCTAATTACGAAAATGCTCTTTTTTATCTTAGATTTGAAGAGGTGGATTTATGACAGTAGAGGTATATTCGATAGGAAAAACCTCTACCAATGGATATGATGCCCCATCTAATCCTCTTCTAAAAACAAGTTCATACACTTCCGATAGAATATATACTTTTATTTATCCCGATAATTTAACAACAGAAAATGTTGTAGATTTGTGCAATACTGCAAATACTCCCGAATCTAATTTAGAAAATACAGAAGGATATAGGATTAAGACCTATGATAATGCTTCTAAAACGGGTCTTTTATTAGATACGGGAACAATTAGCGATGCAGATTTTAATACTAATTTTGATTATTTTGTTCTTATTCATGCTGATGATTTTAATCTTCATCACTTTGCTAAAATTACAGAAATTTTAACGGAAGATGTAAGGGGAGATGCAATAGAATTTGAACCAAGATTAGGTAATGAAATTGCAGAAGGAACAAAGTATATGATTTTTAAAGGACCAGCAAAAACTTCCAATGTTCAAGCAGTTTCTTTTGGAATACTCAATAATTCCAATCCCGAACTTGCAGTTTCAAATCCTTTCTTTTACTTTTACAATTCGGATTTAGATAAAAATAATGAGTTAAATCATAATAGTAAATATTTTATTCGCCAAAAAGACGGTAATTCTGCTACTATTGATTTTTCAACGGGTGTTTCAACAAGAACTTTTTTGACTAAAGAAAATTATTATGGAGAAATTAAAGATTATAGTAAATACTCAATGAAATTTTCTTTAATTGATAATCTAAAAGATTTAGATAATCCTACATATTATCACACTTCATTTACAGGTGATATTTCAACAGGTTCACCAAATGTAGCAAATGTAAGTATTGATGCTACTACTTTGTATGTTGGTATGGAGTTATCGGGAATAGGTATTGGTGCTAATACTCGAATTTTATCTATAACTGATGCAAATAATATTGTTTTAGACGCAAATGCTTCTGCTACTACTGTGGGATTAACTATACAAATTAACCCATCAAATGAAGGAACAACATTGAATGCTTTAATGACAGTTGCAGATACAACAGATTATGATGATTGTTTTCCAAATGCAAGAAGAGATGTAGATGATAATGATTCTTCTCTTTCTTTTACAGGTCCAACAAGATATACGCACTACGCATATTCCCCTACTAAAAACAATTTAGCCTATGATGTTATTGATTTAAATATTGAAAATGCTATTGGTAATCAAGGAGGATATGCTGAAATAAAATTAGCAGATTCTTATAGAATACAAACAAAAAAGATGGAAGAATTTGATAAATTGAGAGTAAGACATCAAGTATTTAGGAGTTCTTTTGTGGATTGGATAGAAATAGATGCTGAAGTAGATGGTGATAGTTCGGGTGCTAATAATAATGTATTTTCTTTTAGGACTACATTTGATTTGAACGATTATCTTAATGTTAATGATGAAGTAAAAATAGGAGATTATATTCTAATAGTTAATACAATAAATGCAAAATCGGGAAGTTCTCAAGTTATAGATTTTGAAGATTATTATAGATTAGAAGGAGATATGACATTTACAAGCGGTCAAGCAAGTATATCATTAAATGATAAATTATACAGAAGAGCCTATAATTTTACAGATGGAACTTTAATGACAGATTTTAATATTATAGCAAATAGAAATTCTACACTTTTTGTAAAACTTCTAAATGAAAACTTCGCATTTATTGAAGCAACAGTTACCAATGCAGATGGAGATAAAAAACTTTTAACACTATCTTTCGATGGAGATAGCGTTGTTTCTAATTCCTTACAATTCGCTAAAGGTGAATATGTTATTGAAGTAGAAAGAATAAATGGAGAGATAGAACAATTATCTCACTATAAAGAAAACGGACAAACTTTTTTGGAATTGAAAGGTAGAGATAGATTCAATAAACTTCTTTCCCCCGTAATCAATAAAAATACTTTATTTAGCCAAGATATGATTTACAGTAGTAGAAGTCCGTATAATAAAATAGAAGATACGGGAGTTAATTTTGCAGCAGATAGGAATTTTGGAACGACCACATTCACATCAAGTAGTGCTTATTCTTTTGTGCAGGGAGATGAAGTTTTTGTTAAGAGAGCAAATGGAACAATTAATTTCTTAGGTATTATTCTTTCAAATTCTTCGGGAACAACACATACTCTTTCTAAAAAAACAAAAACAATGGTTACAAGCGGGGAAGATATTTTCAAAAGAAGCACAAAAGCATATGTTCTCAACAAAGCCCTTTCTTCTAATTCTCATGTAACTTCCGCAACAAGTTTAGTAGGTTCTGCAAGTAAAGGCATTATTTTTCAAGGAGGTAATGCTATTGATACTTCAAAAAATGCAGCAGAAGGTAGTTTATTACTAGGCAATTCCGAGAGTTCTAATGTAAATTCTTTAGGCTATTCTCTTAAAAATCCTAAAAATATATCTAATGATAATGCTTTTCAATGTGAAATAAATACATTTACTGATGATATAGTAAATACGCTAATAGACTTTACAATATTAAGTGTAAATGATGTAGAAAACTCTAAGAAAAAAATAATAGAAGTAGCACCACATATTCCATTGACTTTAGGAAGAATAGTTGATAATCCAGCAAATGTTTTTGATTCTACATTTACTACTGTGTGGACTTCTGCGGGTTCTCAAAATAGTAATACCTTGAACACTACTGCTACCTCTCTACTTTCAAGTGAAAGTAGCCCAAGAAATTATCATAATAAACCTCTTTTTGTAAATGGGGTATTTGTTGGGTTTCTTTTACATGCTCACTTAGACTCTTTGGGAACGACAACAGTTCTTACAATTGATAGAGCAGTTAGTGTTGTTAGTGGAGATGTTCTACAAACATTAACTTATGATTCTACCTATAATACTTCTTCTAAACTAACTCATGAATTATTTTTATTGAACGGGGGGCATTTACATACAGGTAAAACAATTGGTTTAATTCACCCACTTAAGCCAAATGATAGCACATATGAATTGTCTTATTTAGACTATCAAATCTATTACAATGGGAGTTTAAGTGAAAGTTACGGGCAAAAGTTTGGCTCTAAAGTATTTAGAATACACAATTTAGAAAAAGGAAATGTGAATTTACAATTTAATAAAGAAAGATATTCTGCTACTCCCGAAAATGTTAGAGAAAATTATTACGAAAAACTTTCCAAAATACCATTTTATGCTTCTTCGTATAAAATAAATGGCGGATATAATTTTTCGGGGAGTTCTTTAGTTAAAAATATAGATGGGATTGAAAAATCAAATGCTACTCATAATAATCCCATTCCTCAAAGTAAAGGATTAACTTCTGTAAGAGGTTCTAATTTTATTGATACTTTGTATTATAGTGCTAATGAAAGTCCTCTATTATATTATTTGGATAATAATTTAAATTATAGAAGAGATTCGGAACTTTGGATTAAACAATTAGACCCTAAAATTTCAAGAATGTTTCTTTTTGTGAACGGAGATATTATTCCTTATACGAGCCAAAGAACTGATAGTTTGATGTATATAGATGGAAGTAATAATAAAAAAACTATTGCAAATTATAATATTTTAGGAATTAAATCATCGGTTGAATCAACATTTACCGATACTAAAACTTTAATCAAAGGCTCTTCTTCTTCTTTAAATCTAAAAGATAGCGATTATGCAATTAGTAATATTTTAAGTGCTGATAAAGATGTAGCGGATTTGAAAAGATTCAGTCTAATGAGATTAACAGAAGTAGTTTATGATTGGGCATATAATCAAATTGACCCCGAAAATATTCCTTCGGGAAAAAGAACTCTTTTAACAGAAAACATAAAAGCATATACTTTTGATGCTTTGACCTTTACTTCTACTTCTTACACTTCGGGCAATACTTTAACTTTGAATGGAATGACAAGCCCTACTTTAAATTTAAATGATATTATTGTAGATAAAGAAGGAAGGCATATCGGAACAGTTAGTTCTTCTACGGCATCAACTATTACCTTTACTTCACCTCCATTGAAAACAAATGGAACAAATTTTGGAACTTCGCCATATTATAGAGTATTAAAAACAATAGAACAACAACCCGAAGGACACGGAGAAAAAGATACTTCTTTCTATAATTCCTATAATCTTCACATGTTAAAGGGAATAATTACGAGAGATATTGAATCATTAACAGATACAGGAACAGAATGGAGAACAACCTTCGGGGCTCAAATTACGCAAACAAACAACAATACTATTTTTTCTCCCGTTTCTTTTACCGAAAATATTACTTATGATTTGAGAAACAATTCAAATTATTATACGAATTCCGAATTGTTGAACACTATTTTAAGATTAGATGTGATTACAGGGAGTTTAACAAATGCAGATAGGCTATACAATGAAAATTCTCTCCCCGTATTTTTAGATAGATATACAATTGAAGATGGCACTAATTTAATTCAAAAAGGAATGAATGGCGGATATATTACTGCAAGTGGAATAGCAGAACAAACTTCCCCTACAAGATGGGGAATTTTATCATGGGGTATGGTTGCTACACCTTTTACAAACCAAACTTCCGACTCGACAGGAACATTTGCCTACAATAGACATTCCGATGGAATATATTTAGGATTCAAACCAACGCTTACTACACCAAGTTCATTTGTAGATAGTGATTCTTTAACTTCTGTTAGTGGTAAAAATACACACACATATACATTTGAAGCAAAAGAAGAAACATTATTTTTAGATTATGTTGATTTAACAGGATGCTATTTAGTTCTAAATGGGGGCAAAAGATACCCTAAAAATAATGAAACAAGTGTAACTACGATTGGCAATGTTGCAAGTTTAGATGGCGTAACTCCCACAGATATTGCATATATCATTTCACATGAAATTGATACGGGAAAAAATCTTTCGGGAACTTCTAAAAGATACCATACTATTACTGTTGATAATACTTTATCTACATCAAAAAATTATAGAATTATGCAACCTAATCATACTTGTTTCTATTCTTATTCCCCCACTACAATTAGAGTAAATGAATTAAGTCATATTTATACAAAAATAGGTAATGAAGCAAAAATGTATGAAGATATTAATTCTTATAAACACATAAACAGTAAAGGCAATTCAAATGAAATGGGGGAAAACGAAGGAGTATTGTCAATGTATCTTTTAATAGATATTGACGGCAAAGGGTCTTCTTCGGATAAAATATATGTTGAAGATTTAGCAGATTTAGATAGTATTGTGGGAGAAGAAGAGAAAATAGTTTGCGTTACAGACGGTAATGAAGTATCAAAAACTTCACTAAAATATACTAAAGATGGAACAGATATAGGATATTTCTTATCTTTTGGAGAAATGAAAAATATGTTAGGGGTTGTTTCAGTAAGTGAAATTTTAACTCTTGAAATTTTTGGAGATATTACAAATGAACATAAAAGAGCAATAATAGGAACAGGAGTTCAAGTTGCTTATGAAGGAGATGAATTGATTAACGATTTATTAGAAACAAATGATATTGAATATACTCAAACAAATAGTGCTAATTTTGACTTTCCTTATTATTTAGCACCTAATTTTAGAAGTGTAAGTTTATTTGAAGCGATTAATTTTGTATTAAATAGAAAAAATATGAAATTAAAAACAAATGGAGAGGCTTTTAGTATTATTTCAAATGAGGATTCGTCTAATTTTAATAATTTATTAATTGGAGGTTCTAAAAATATTATACTTTCTACTTCTCATTCTTCTGCTCAAACTTTTAGAAATATCGTAGAAATATATGAATTTGAAAAATTGACTACGGCTTTTGATTTTTACAACGAAATTATTGTGTATGGTTTAAGAACAGTATCAAAAAGAAAAGACTACAAAAGCATACAAAAAAGAGGAAGAAAAACTCTCGAAATATTTGATGAAACATTAGCGACACAAAACGATACAGATAAAAAAGCAACAGAACTTTTGAAACTACATTCTTCTACTAATATTAAATTTAGAGTAAAGGTAGGTCATAAAAATATTTCTCAAATTGAAACGGGAGATATTGTTAATATGGAAATACCTGCTGAAAATATCCCATTGGCTCAATTTTTAGTTTTGCAAATTAAATATGAAATGAATGGTTTAATCGAATTAGAATTAGGTAGATATACTAAGCAATTAGAAGATAGGTTTGCAGAATTACTTATTCAAAGTAGAGATAATCAAACAAAATTAAGAGATACACAATTAACAAATAGCGATGAAGAATATACATTTTTAGAAAATTTAAAACCTCAAATATTGAGGTATGTTGTAAGAACAAGAACGAGTTCGGGGTATGCAACATTAGGATTTAGCACAACATTAAAAACACATACCTCCGCACTTGGATTTGGGTCAAGTGGTTCGGTATCATTAGAAAATTTGGTGGATGAAGAAATATGATTACTGATACTCTAAGGAATCTAATTGTTGATTATATTGTTACTCAAGTAGTAGGGGGAGATTTAGGATTAGGTGGTAATTCTGCTTCTCCAAACGCCACGACATTAGATGTTCCTCTTTCTTTAAGTGCATCAAACTATACCATTAGTGCAGTAGCAACAGATGAAAATGTATTAGAAATTAAAATGGTTGTTCCCTTTGGAAATATTACGGGAAAAACGATTAGAGAAATGGGAGTATTTGATGACGCTTCATTTACAAATATGCTCACTAGAATAAATTTTGATGGAGTCGGACCATTTAGTGCAACGGGAGATTTAGAAATTTTAATTATTATGGAGGTCGAGTAATGGTAGAAAATAACCCACATGTCATTAGTAAATTAACAACAAGCCATAGTTCTGCGGAGCAATTATCCGATGAAGTAGATTATCCGCATTCTGGATTAATCAAAGCATTAAATCAATTAGCAAGAGGAAATATCCCCGTTAAAATTTCTTCGGGATTTAATATTACACAGGCTTCTTCGGGCAATGTGGTTTCAGTTTCAGCAGGACAAGTGTTGAAAGATGGTGTTTTACAAACGGCTACTTCTGTAACTAATTTTACAACGGGTGATTTTAGTTTTACGACAGATAATTCTTACTATCTTCTTGTTGTGAATAGTAGTAATACAGTAGTTTTGAGAACTCCTACTGCCGCAAATAGAGTAGCAGATTTTAGTTTGGGCGATACTATTTTAGCCATGATAGAAATATCTTCTGCTACTTCATGGGGTTCAAGAAAAATACAATTTTTTACAACAGATAAAGAAAGTAATGGAATAAGTATTGCCTATTCTAATGGTGGCGTATTTACAGAAGTAGGTAAATTAACAGGAGATGCAAACGGAATTACTTTAACAGGTTTGTATAAATTAGATACTTTACCAACCGCTACTGTTACTGCTTCGGATAAAGTTTTAATTCAAGATGCAGATGATTCGGATATTATTAAAACTGCTACTGCTTCTTCTATTGGTGCTTTAGGTTCTTCTTATGGAAACTCCGATGCAATTTCAGCCGTTGAAGGAGAGGCTACTTTAGATTTAACAGGAGCAGTAACAGTTCAAACTGATTTGAAAATGACTACATCTTCCGACGATGCAATAATTGAAAATGTAACTTTAGATAAAGATATTATTTTCAAAGTAAATGATGGCGGAGTAACAACAGAAGTATTGCGTATTGATGGCTCAACAGGAAATGTAGGGATTCGACTAAATCAAAATGTTACTGCTGATGAAAGATTAGATGTTGAAGATGGCAATATTTCTTTAACTACTACAAGCAGAACAACTGAAAGACTTATCAAATTGAGAAATAGCGGTAGCACTACTTCATTAAGTGAAATTGCTATGGCAGGTGCAAATAGCAATAATTATGAGGGTTATATTGCTTTCAAAACAAAAGGACCGAATGATGTGTATAGCGACCCATTAAATGAAATCATGAGAATAGACGGAGATGGAGATGTAGGGATAGGCACTACTACTCCCGAAACTAAACTTCATGTTAATGGTGGATTTACTTCAACAGGAATTAGGTCAGCCGTTGCAGAAGCAATAGGTAGTAGTGGTCCTGCAAATCATACATTTGATAGTGATGATTATTTTTTACATGCTAAATCAGTAGCCTCAACTCCTCCTGCCCCTCCCAATTCTGTAAATATTACAATTCCTGCCGCTAGTTCTACAATTATAGGACAAAGATATAGGATTCTTTGTTCGGCTAATGCAGGTGGAATTGATGATGTAACTATTGCTTTTGATTCGGGCGATTCAGTTTATGATGCTACTCATGTTGCAGGTTCTACTACTCAATCATTAACAGGAGGAAAACTCTATGATATTATTTGTGTTAGTGGTTCGGAATGGTTTTTATTAGTTCTTAACTGATTTAAAAAAAACTACTTGAAAAGATTAAAAAAAATTTTTCGATAAAAAAAGGGCGGAGCGTAGCCAAATTAGACTACGCTCCTGAACTTATTAGTCCAAGTCGCAAAACATTCACGACATTCCCAAATTTTAATTTCTTCTTCCGAACCAACATAAAGACCAATTAAACGCTTCGCTAATGTGAATTTTTCACAATGAAAACATTGTTGCTTTAAGGTCATTTATTTGCCTTCTTATTTTTTTCTTCAAATAAGTTTTCCATGTATTCTTCAATGTTTTGACTATCAATATTTGAGCCACCAAAAGCAGCAAAAAACAATAGCATTACAATGATAAGAAATACAAGAAGCCCTATCCATTCCCATGTTGTCATTACCAATCAACCTCCAATTCTACAAATTCTTCTTTTTCGATAGAGAAAGCCTTCACAAAACCATTATCTTGTCCGTATTTCCAAAGGTCATATACAAGTTTTGTATCTTTCATACAATATTCTGCGACCTCTTCATAGCGACCCATTTTCCAAAGTTTAGGTGCATCTGCACTATCCATTAGTTTTGAATCTTCTAAAGTGCATTTAACAAGATTACTTAATGGAATTCTTTCTTTGTGTAAAGTTAGAATATCTTTGCTTGTATCAATATATTGCTTTTCATTCATATATTTGTTAATGCAAAAAATATCCATAGAATCTCGAAGTATTGCTAAATCAAATACTGCAATGTTATGACCTAATATCTTCCCTCCTTTTTGAAAATGATTATCTAAATCATATTTCAATTCGGAAAGAGGTTTTACTACATATCCCGATTTTGCTAGATTTTCTATTGGCTTATCTATGTAAATTGTTCCGTTATTACCATCATAAGTAGCAACAGTTGAAACTCTAAACATATGCGTATTTTGAAACCCTCCAATGTCATGCGACATATTTTTGGTTTCAATATCTAAAGCCAATACCGACAAATTACTCACCGCTTGACCATAGTTTGTTTATCTTTTCTTCCTCTTTGCTTGGTTTTTCTTCTGTTTTAGGTTCGTCTAATGCCCTTGTTAGAAAGGCGACAATGTTTGTTCCTGCAATATTTAGCATAGAACTACATAGCCAACCTTCATCACCATATGCGTTTAGGGTTTCTATTATTGTTTTCGGACCTTTGGTTACATCAAAAACCAAATATGTATTTTCGTATTTCATATTTTTTCCTCCTTTATTTTAAATAGTGTTATTTTGTTTTCCGTTTTTTGAATAATATTTTGTTTCCAATCCGACTCCATTACTCCTGTGAACCACCGATATACTGTTGCTTGAGATAATTTTTCTTTTTCCATTAATTTAGCGATGAGTAGTTTTTTATTTACAAAATTGTCATTGTCTTTTTTCATAGAAACATACATTTCTTTTATCTTTACATAGTGGTTTTTTGAGCCGTTATCCTTACCCTCTACTTTCAGCCTTTGTTCTAACCACGACACAAGAGTATTATAACATTGTCGTGTAATATTTGAGGCTTGCCTAACATGTTCTCCCGTTACAATAAATCTCTTATCGGAAGGGAGAGATAAACTTTGAGAAACGCAACATAGAACGGATATTTTACTTAGAATTTTTGTTAATCTTGTCGTAAAATTACCCGCTATTTCTCTAATGACGGGGTTTGTATTGTTGATAAATTTACGCATTAAGTTATACTCATAACTTAAAGCCGTGTGATAATTATCAGCAAAGGTTACTGTTCTTAGTGGGTTTCTTTCAACAGAAATATATTGCAATCTAACTGCTTCATACATTTTGTAAAATGCTTCTGCGAATCTATCTACGGGTAGATTTACTTCTCTTATTGTTCCCACTTCGGAAATCATTTTTTCTCTCATCTTATGTTGTATGCTTTCGGGAACTTCCCAAATATAACATAGCATTCTTTGTAGAATACCTTTACTTGTCATGACATCTGTTAATTTATTCGGTGGGTAAGAACTTCCAAATAGAGATTTTTCTCCATAGCATTCCATCTCTTCATTATTGTATTCTTTCAATTGTTTTCTAATAATCCAAGATTCTCCCGTCAAACTATTCATCATAGTATTAAGATAGGGAATAATCATTTCTTGGGTATTGCTCGCTTTGAAGATACCCGAATATTCAAATTCATCGTAGTGAACAATTCCACTTCCTTCTAAAGCACCCGCAAATCTTTTTTGATTTACTTCTCTTCTATATTGCCCCTCCTCTACTTCTACTCTTTCTTCTATGTCTTTATAGAAGCCTATTAGTGCCGCATCGGAGGTATCAATAACATTTGTAACATCAAATTTCTTTTGGACTTGGTAGCCATCTTCTGTCGTTAAATATGGGTGTAAAATATGATTTTGTGCCTCATTTATTTTGGCAAATGTTTTTTCTGCAACAGGACCGACAAAATTCCACAAAGTAGATTTTCCCGTTCCCGAAGTTTGAATCCAACAAAAATGAATTCTCGTATCTTCGTGATTACCGCCACCAAAGGGGATTTGAATAAAATCTTTACATACTTGACCTAAGATTAAAAAATAACAAATGGCAGAAGGCACTTCATTATAGTGGGAAACATCAACTGCACTTTTTTGAAATTCTTGTATGACCTTTGGTAATTCGTGTATGAATTCCCTTACTTCTTTTTCTACTGTTTCTACATAATCCTGTTCTATATCATAATCATCATAATCATTCATATTTTTACCTCCCTTTCGGAATTAAGTGTTTGAAGAATTCTTTGGGCTAAGGTTTCTCCAATACCTTCTATTTGTTGAATTTCTTCAACGGTTTGTTCTCCTATCTCCATTATCGAGCCAAATCTTTTAATGAGGAGTTTTGCTTTTTTAATTGAAATTCCTTTTATGCAAGTTAAAACATCTAACCTTAAATCATCTGTTGTTATTCTTTTTATCAATTGAGGTTGTATAATATCTCTTTGATATTTTTGCATTTTAGCAATGGTTACAATAATATTCGATGCCACTACTTCGTCTTTTACCCACATTACTTGAGTATCAGTATCTAAACTAATACGCCCGATTGCAGACATAAATTTATTCTCATACATAATTGCTCTAATTTGTGGAGGAGTTTTTGTATTCGATTTTTCTAAAATTTGTTTTATTCCCTGTTTTAAATCTCCATAAATTATTACAAAATTATTTTTGAAATGCCTATCCATGTTATCTATTTGATTCCAAATTCTTTTATTTTGGATAGAATTAATAAAATCAATAACAGACTTTGCTTCAAAACAAATATCATTAATAACATAATCTCCTATCTCTAACCACTTTCTTTCAACAGAAAGAGAAACTTGTTTTTTTAATTTATCTTCTACAAGACTCACTAATTTAGAACCTTTCGTTTCTCTACTATCTATGTAGAAAATTGGCTTACTCTTTGACAATGGGAAACCTCCAACATCTACCTATACAATATCCTTCGGGAATCAATTTAGTTTTACAATTAGGAGTTTTGTAGTTTCCATAAACTGTAAATCGAGCATGTTTCCTTGTTTCCTGTTCGCACCAATCGAGCCATACATCTTCCCTCTCTCCAAAGTTTATCTTTATTTCTTCTACAATTGCATTCAATACCGATTCTTTTTCAGCCATAGAAGAAAGAGGTCGGCATTGACTTAACAAATCTCTATACCATGAAACAAGATATGCTCTCGCCATATGAGAAGGATTTTCAGTCATAATTGCATTGTATAAACAAGGAAGTATGGGCAAATTACCTACAATTTCGGGAACATTTACCTCTCCCTGTATTTCTTCTAAGGGAGGCATTTCGGGAAATACCACTAAATTATTTCCTTGTATTTCAAAAGATAATTTTCGTGGTTCTTTAGCCATTTCTAAAATAGAAGAAGTGGTTGTTAAGTCGTCGTATGTTAAAGGAATGCAAAAGTAAGGATTATTATTTTCATCACTTGATGCTAAATTTGCAGTATTGGGTATTCTTCTCAATCTTGTAGCCTGTCCTACTCTATCATCAATTGTTACTTCACCAAACTTTTCTACCAAAATAGATTTTACTTCTCTAAATAATTGTTGAATGTTTCGCATATCATCAGTTTCTTCTCCAAAAAGAAATAGATGAAAACCCCTACCCGAAAAGAAAAGAGTATGTTTGTAATCGTTAGAAATTACAAAGTGTTCCATAATATGTCTAACATCTCTAAAAGCCATATCCAAAGAATCTTCATGTGCATCAAAATCTAAGAAAATTCTATCTCGAATGATAGACTCTTCAACCTTTGCAGAATTAGAAAAATCTGCAAAATCATATACTGTTGTGTATAAATTTGTTTTACCATTTTGTGCTGAAATAAATTCAATGTATTCTTTTTTATTCTTCACTATTTTTCTTGGAAACTGACGAGCGTTTTTTAGATGACTCCCCGCCCACACTTCTCTCGGAAACTTCATTTTTATTACCTCCAAAATTTACTGTTGCATTGTTTAACATTTCCCGAATAACTCCTGCTATTTCACTTCTAAGATTTAGTATTACCATTTCTCTAAAAGCATCTTCAAATGTCATTCCTATGAAATTATCATTTATTTTTAATTCTCTTATCATTTGAAATCTTTCAATAACATTCATCTCCGAATATATTTCACCCGAAAGAGTTTCAATCGTTTCTGCTAAATTTGATATTTCACTAAAAGACCAATTTTTTGACAGAACTTTTGCTTCAATTATATCTCTCATTATTTCACGACCATGAATCTTCTTCTGCACCTTCACAAATCCCAAAGAAACTACAATGAGAACAAGTTTTGAAGAAAAACTTTGGCGGGAAATGTTCATTCTCATAAGCATGAATTAATTTTGCAATATTATTCATAACAGAAGTCATTGTTCTTTTCTTAATTGGCTCTACATAAACATAATTTGAAACGGGATAATACCAACCCCAATGTGTAACTTTTTGTTCGGGGTCAATGCCGTTCTTAAGTAAAACTTCATCGCTACTGTTCTCAATAAGTAATTGATAAAAAGCCATTTCTTTTCTCATAGAACTTGCTTTGTAATCTTTCCACGCACCCGTTTTAAACTCAAAGGGAATCAACCCACCATCTTCTGCAAAAATTCTATCAATAATTCCTTGAATGTGTATAGTATAATCTCGCAATAGAGGAAACTTAGGATTGATATTTTGTGGAATAATTATCTCCGCATCAAATAATCCTTCATTTGAAATAGGTAAAAATTCATTGATTTTTCCCTCTTCTCTCGCTTCAATAAATCGTTGTGATTCAAAAGAAGCCATTGTCAAATTAATATCCATGTAGTCATTGATAGGCATTAAACCTACACAATATTCATACACTTCTTCATTCGACATATTTTCTGCTTTCTTAATATCAAAATCATCAAAGAAATTTTCTCTAACGGTATGACATATTGTTCCTTTCTTCATTGCTTCTGTTTGGTCTTGAGGCAACCTTTGTCTATATGAGAAATCATATTTTGTAGGACACCAATCAAAAGAACCCAATGAAGACTTTGTAATCTTCAAAATTGGTTCTCCTTCTTTTCCATAATTTTCAAATTTCCAATCGTATGTGTATTCATTCATTTTATCACCATAATGTTTGTTGCTTTCTTTTTTCAATTTCTCCACTTTCAATGGAATGTATATCCCAACCCATTGCATCAAAAATAGGTTGAGCCTTTTTCTCTATTTGCTTCGCATAATGTAGTAAATCTACATTTACATTAGCAAAAGAGTTTATTCTGTTATCTGCAAAGTATTCAACTTTTCTTATTTCATCTGTTAAGGGGTGTTTATATTGCTGATGTCCTCTAACTTTAATATGAAAATAAGAATCACCAAATGACTCTAAATCAATCCCTGTTGTTTGAGCCTTGAAAACCAAACCAACAATTCCTGCTGATATTGAAGGTTTTCGACCTTCCAAAGTCTGATAATTTTCTTTTGAGTTACCGCAAATTTGTTTTAACTCTTTATTTACAATATTTACACAATGAGGCATAGTGTGTAAATTAAGCAAATTATATTTTGCTTTACAATTAGGGCAAAACACTTCTAATCTTTTAGAATCTAAACGACTTCGCTTGATAAAATCGCTATTGTTCATTTTATTAGCCATAACATCTGTTCGTAATTCGTGTAATTTTTGACACAAATTTTCATATGAAATACCACTAACCCAATCAAATAGGATTTCTTTCTGTAGATTTTTTGCAAAGGGAGTTTCGCTTACTCTCTTAGCAGTAAAACCCGTCATTGTAAATTCTTTCTCTTCAAGATGCTCTCCATCTTTCCATGAGATAAGACCAGCATTTCTGTTCTTTGTTACTCCGACTCCTAAACTTTCATAGAACTTTTCAAATTCTAAAGTTACGGGGTGTTCATCTAAACCAAGAACATTAGGAAATATCTCCCTCACTTCTTTGTTGAGTTCTGCTACTACCTCTTTTGCTTTCTCTATACTATCTATTTGAACATAGATAGAATCAGTATGCCCATAAACTACTTTCATCGTATCACCAAAATATAACATAGTAGAGCCATGATAAACACACTATGAATAATAAGTCTGTGAAGTTAGAGAAAACCACATGGTTAGTAGTCCAATCTAAATCCTTTTTCATTTCTTCTATTTCTTCTAATATTTTCTTTTGATTTTTTTCATTTTCATTTAACATTTTCATTAATTCAAAATCCATTTACTTACCCCCATAAAATTAATGAGAAAATTGTAATGATAGTCAAAATATTTACAATATTTACCATCATTAAAATTTTATTACTTCTTCTAACATTTTCTAATAAATCATTTAAAACATGATTTGTTTCTCCTTGTGTCATAATTAACTGTTTTAATTCACTTAACATTTATTTCATCTCCTTTGCCTTAATAGACCAATTTTTGTAAGATAATCCTTCTAAACATATTCCTGTAATAAAGCCGATTACTTCATCAAAAGTTTCAACATTCAATAATATCAAAAGAATAGCAAAAGACCAAATCCAATGATGGATATGATATTTTCCTATGATAATGGAAGAAACTTTTGGCGTAAGATATTTTGCTAATGAATAACCTAATATCAAACCAATGCTGTATTCAATCATTTTTCCATCTCCTTTGCTTTTTTTGCTACAAACCTAATTGATTCTCTTGCACTTGCAGTAATACTTGCGGCTAAATCTACATCGGACCAACCAAATCCTTGAAATGCTAAAATCCCATAGAAAGAAGCCATCAATCTTTTTACCGCCATTTGATTATTATTCCACTTACTTTTTTCTTCTTTCGTTTCAGCAAGTTTCATATTTTTCTTATACTCTTTTCTAAGTTCTTTTAATTCCAAAAGAGCCTTTGGTAAAAGACCCAATTTATCCGTCTTAAAATATCTTAGATTTTGTTCCCATTCTACATCTTTTAGATGGCGAGGAGTATTCAAATCACAAACAAATTTTGTAGGTTCTGTTGATTTAGTTTCAAAAGAAATATTACGAGCAATAATCATTGAGGGATAAAGACCCGCAAAATCAAATGCCGCAACATTATGATGTAGCCCATTTGTTCCTTCATCTAATGGGTGATAAATCATAGCACCATCATATTCAACCCTTTTATCTACTTTAGAACCTGTCTTTGCTTTCCAATCTGCATTTCTCATAAAATAAATTGAACCCATATGAGAAGCATAAAAACAAGCATCAAAAGGTGCAATCAATAATCTTTGAAGTGCTAAGATAGACTCGCTACAAAAATTTTCTTCATCTAATCTAACAATTAACTCTACATCTTTCAAAGCATATTCAAGATAAACTTCTGTATCTTCAAGCCATGCTCTTTCAAAGAATTCATTTTTATCAGTAAATTTACTCTCTTTCACTTTACCTTCACCAAAGAGAAGATTTGAAACATACTCAAGACTTAGAGAAGGCAATGTTCCCTTCTGTGCGTCATTCCATTGGCGTTCAAATGCTAAATCTAAGTCTAATGTAATGCGACCTCCGATAGCCTGTTCTATTGCACTATAACCCCCTTGTTTTGTATAGGTTATATTTCCCCTCTTTTCTTTTATTCCTTTTACAAAATTTATAGGAGAAATAATTCTTGGGTCTATATTATGAAAAGCACATCTTTCTAAGAGTTTAGGTAAATCGAATTTAGAACCAAACCATGCAATTAGCATATCGGGGTCTTTATCTATCATTGTATTGATGAAAGATTCAATCATGTCTTTTTCATTATCAAAAATAAATCTAACTCCTGCATCAAAAACAGTATCTAATTGTTCATCAATAGGAAGCCATACCCATTGGTAATACTTCTCATCATAATTATCATACATTACAATAGTAGTAATGCAACCATCATATTCTCCACCTTGTTGCCATTCCATATCCCAATACCATTTACGCATTTTGTATTCGGGAATACTTTCTAAGTTATCTACACAATATCTAAAGTGCAAAGGAACATCTGCTTCAAAGGTTTGAGAAAATGATTTTTTTGCCTCATAAATATCGGATTGTTTTTCTACAAATACTTTCTTGAGTTTAGAACCTTCTAAAGAATAATACTCTCCCCTTTGATAACTAAAATCTCTTTGAAGATATTTTCCTACTGAATAGGAAGCCCTCTCCCTTTCTTCATCTAAAATAAAGAAATAGGGAGTTTGGGCAACTCTATTTTCTACTTTTTTTCCATCAACTCTCCATGAAGAATAAATGGTAGTATCATCAGCACACTTAGAAATAATCATTCATTATCAACTCTTGGGGCTCTTAGCATTTTACAATTATCCGAAACAATAAGTAAAGGATAATCATCTTTAAGGAAAAAAGTTAGATTTTCTTCTCCCTTAAAAAAACTATCAATTTTTCCAGAAAAATTAACTGATGCTTCTTCGCCCACAAAATCTTCAATAGCAAATGAAAGAGAAGATATTCTTCCTGCTCTTGAAGAAAAGAAAGAAACCTCTTCGGGTGTTAAAGACACACTTACAACATCACCTGTAATAAAACAAAGTTCCAATGCTGAACTAAAATCAGCATAAGGTATTGTAAATCGCCCTTCAAATTTTAAACTACATGATTCCAATGTAGAGTTTGGCACAACATTAAGCATATTTGTATTGTAAAACTCTTCACTAAAGGCATGTCTATCAATCAATGGTATGTGAAACTCGTTGTTATTTTGCGACAAAATCAAACTATCTCCAAAAGTAAAAAGAACATCTCCATTTAATTTAGAGAGATATTTTGACAATTCCGAACCATCTAAAATATAAGAAGATTCATCTCCTTCTGCTTCTACTTCAAGAAAGTGCGAAACAATTGTGATAGCATCACCATTGTAAAAAGTGATTCCATTACCACTTTTTTTGATAATAATATCATCTGTTAATTCCTTCTTTACATCCATTTTCTTCAAAATTTCTAAAACTTTTTTATTGTTAATTATAAAATTCATATTTTTCTCTCCTTTAATTCTTCTATTCCATTCCATTTAATGTTAGGTGGATTGCCTTCTCGGATAGTCCATGTTGTTCCAACCAAATTTCCATTTGTTCTTGAGCCGACTAATTCTGCAATAAAATGAGTTTCGCCCCTTACTTTCTTTCTTGAACAATGAATCTCCTGTTCTAATTTACCTCCCCAATCTCTCCAATGTGGAACAATACCAACAGGTGTATTATCCACATATTTTTCTGTTTCATGAGTAATGTAAATTACATCACACTTTAGATTATAGACCGAATTGAGTAAATGATAAAATGTTTTATTTCTCGGTCCATATTGATAAGGCATCATTTTTGTTACAACAGTAGGGTTAGGATTAACCTTGAAAATTGTATTTTCAAACCAAGTATCTACTCCATCAAAAACAAATATCGGATTTTCTCCTTCTTCTATTCTTTGTCGAACAAGACGAACAAAACTATGTGAGTTTTCTTCCGAAGTTAGAATATCAATTTTATTATCATTATCCTGTTCTATCGGATTATACACTTCTATTCTTTCTGTTGCATTGTGGTGTTCAAACCATGTTGATTCTACTCCACTATCCCAATCTAAAACATAGATTTTCCTATCGGGAAAATCAAGAGCAATTCCTGTTTTACCTGTTTTTGGTTCTCCCCAAATACCCAATACCATTCTCGATTGTCTATTTTTTCTTTTTTCTTCCATAAGTTGAGCAAACTTACTGTTAAACTCTTCTTGTTTTTTTCCAAAATTCATTGTATTTGCATTTCCTATTTTTTCACTTAACGCCATTTTTATTCCTCCAATTCTTCTATTTCTAAAATCATACCACACCATTGACTTAAAATATCTTTTAATTCATTAATATCGCAAATGTATCTTGCTTCCTTTCCTCCAATATGAAACTTAACCCAATATTCTCCAAAATTTTCTTCATTGAGTTTGAAGGTAATGAAATCTACTTTATTCAAGTTAATGATGAATGTATTTTCCTTAATTACAAAGTGTCCTTTTAACATATTAATACCTCATAAGTATTAGGCTTCGCACCTAAACGAGCGTCATTTCGCCAACGCCTACACTTTTTTTTCTACTCAAAACCAATCGTAGTTTTCTTCTTCAACAGTATTCAAAGAAACTTCGGGCGAGCCACGATGTTCTGTAACCAACAAAGAAGAAACATTGATTGTAGCAGGTTCAACACCATCTTCTCCTTGATTTTGAGAAGTTCGACCAATAACAATTACAGAAGAACCAATTCCAAAATCAATGTTGATATGTTCGGGAATCCAACAAGTAGTAATTCCCATACCATCTTCGATTTCCGAAGTTACATCTGTAATATTTAGAATACGATTTCCATTCTTTGTTGGAGTCATATTCATATTAGCCACCATACCATCTGTAATGATAAATCTTTCATTAGCAGGTAGAGTTTGCCTCTTGATATGTTCTCTATCCAATTCAATAAGAGGAACTACATTTCCACTAAACTTATTGACTAAGAAAGTTTCAAAGTCTTCAAAGTTAGAGGTATTGTAGTATCTATCTTCTTCGGGATTGATGTCTTCATTTCTTGTCAAAGACAGAAGAGTTTTATCAGTCATACCATAGAGGCTTTCTCCATCGTCGCTAAGAATAGCAACAAAGTGTAGCCAATCAAAAGTATTTGGTTGGAAATCAACCCCACCTTGATTTTTGTATGAAAAATTATACTTTTTCATTTCTCCTCCATCTACTGAACCGTAGAAAATCCCTGTCCTACGCATTACTTGAGCAGGAAGAGGTTTCCCGTAGTTTTTATTTTCTGCACCACTTGGATAAAGTGGATTACTATCCAAAGGAAGAATAAAAGTATCTTCGACTAAAATTGCACCTTCATGCAAATCAGCAACTACTTTTTGTTGTCGTTCTCCCTTGTAGTATCTTGTAACTTCAAACTTACCGTCTGCGTTTTCTTCTGCAATTGCTACAATACCTTCGGATAGGGCATTATCCGAATCACGAAGATATTCTTCTTTTGCTTTGTTTCTGTTCCAAGCCATAATATCTCTTGGTGCTTCTAACGAAACAAAGAAACCTACTACTTTCTTAATTAGATTATTATTTGTAGAGGTAGAAGGCGAACTTCGTTGCCTTCTGTTTTGCACTACAAATTGTCGCCAAAGGGCTAAACCTAATTTGTCTGTTGTTTCAATGTTGTTCTGCTTACAGATTTCTCCGTATTTTTCTTTTGCTTCTTCAAGGGTCATTTCACCCAAGTATTGCAAACTGTTTTCAATTTCTGTTTCCATTTGTTTTTCCATTTTTTCACTTCCTTTTTTCTTCTTAATTTAATTGTCCGACTAACCAAGAGGCTAATACCTTTGGTGTCATAGTTTTGGACCGCCATTCTGCTTCTCCTATAATTTTTAGATACTTGAATTTATTATTTGTATCTAAACCACTTGCTGAAATTACACAATCATGTAAATTATTACATATCTCGCTCATAGATAAACCTCCATAGATGAGGTTATGAATAGATTCAAGGGCTTCATTCATCTTTCTCTCCGTTATTTGAATTAGTATCTTATTGTAATCGTTAAGGGATTCATTGATTTGTTTTGATAAAGTTTTATTGCTCTTAACACAGGCTTGAAGTTCCGTGATTGCTCGTCTAATATCACCATTTAATGAATATATAAACTGCCTTAAATCATCATTTGAGAACTTAGATTCAAAACCTTCTTTTCTCAAGATACCGAGAAGAACCGATTCCATTGTATTGTTATTCAATGGGCTAAATCTGTAATTAGCACACCTACTTTGAAGAGGGTGTATGATTTTGAACCTATCATTACAGGTAATGATAAATCGAATATTGTTAGAATATCTTTCCATCAATCTCTTCAAGGCATTTTGAGAATCGGTTGTCATACCATCCATTTCATCTAACAAACAAATTTTGAATTCACTTCCAATCGTTTTTGTTCTCGCAAAATCCTTAATGTAAGTTCTTACTGTTTCTAATCTTCTATCGTCCGAAGCATTAATTTCTAAAAAATTAGAAGAATAAGCATCTTCTAAAATATCTTTTGCTAAACAAATACCTGCGGTAGTTTTACCATTTCCTGCATTTCCATAAATTAATACATTCGGCATATTTTTTTCTTCAATCCAAGTAGAAGCATCTAATACAAAATGTTCTTGTCCTTGAATTTCTCTTATTCTATTTGGTCTATATTTTTCAGTCCATAACATTATAATTCCTCCAACTTAGATTCAATAGGAGAATAAATAACTCCCTTACCCGATACATGTAAAATACTAGAATTTTTCAAGTGTCTGTAGGCGGTTGATGTTTTGATTGAAAAGTCTTTTATATATTGATTTATTAAGTCTGATTGTAAAACTTTTCCCCTCTTCTTTAAACGCTCAAAACAAGAAAGTAGGTTTTTCTCGTTTTCTAATTTAGGGCTAACTACTTTAACATGCCTAGTATTAGATGAACGCTTAGTGGTTTTTGTAACAAAACGATAAATTTCATCAGCATATTTTTCTATAACCTTTCCTTCTTCCACAGTCATTTCTTCTGCTAATTCTAGAGGAATTAATTTATGTATTACTAAATAAGTTTGCATTTCTATCATTTTTACTCCCCCGTATAACTTTGGTAATACCAAAGCCTACCACAATCTCTACACCTACAACAAAGTAGGGATTTTCTATATTTTCCTTCTTCTACTTCTATATTTATACTATTACAACTGCATATTATCATTATCATCATCTCTATTTTTATTTAGTTTCCAAAAGGAAACAACATTATTTTTTATTCTTATTGTTTTTATTTTAAAATATCTTTTAGGGTTTTTACCTAAAATATTAACTAACTGATTTTTAGTGGGGGCTCTTGTGTATTTAGCCGTAAGCAAATCATAAATTTCATTTGTAGAAAGTGTTTTTTCACCCAATGCCTCATCAATCCATGAATAATAATATTCCATACTTTTCATATTTATCCCCTCATTAAAAATCCATCAAACTTTTATGTTTAATCTTTTTCTTTCTTTCTTTTTTAATATCTTTAATCCCCAACAATCTACAATTTTCATTATTGAGTTTTTTTCTCACATAAGATATGAATTCCTCATCGTGTTTTAATTGATTAAAAATTCTAATATCTCCATTTTGTATTCCAATACGCCTAAGAATATTTCTTTTCTTATCATAAGTTCCTCTTTTTGGAAAAGAAACTCTTCCGAAATTATTCCCCGTAGAAGAATATGCTAATAATTCATAGAAATATTTCTTATTCCATCTTCTTTTTACTTGTCCGTCAATAAAAGATAAAGTGTTCGGGTGAACATTTTCAACCAACCAAGATAAGATTTGAATATCCGAAGGTTCGTTTATCAACAACATATCTTTTACTTTATCTCTATCTGTTTCTCTAAGAAAAATAGAGCAAAGAGAAAACATATCCATCTCATAAGAAAACGGTTCATCGGAACGGGGTGCTATTTCTTGAATAGAATCCCTTAGATAATTAGTTTTACCTGCTCTTTTTATCTTACACTTATTTTTAATTTCTTTAGGAACAGACTTTTCATTGATAGAAGTAAGAATAATATCGCCTCTATATCTTCTAATCAAATTTAGTATTGCTGATTTATCAGCATTATAATGCACATCTTCTATGATAATCCCATTATCAATGGGAATACTTAGAGCATTATTTGGTATCGAATCAGCAAACATAACCGTAGCATTAGGTATCATTTCTAATGCTAATGTCGTTTTGCCTGTTCCATTTTTTCCTGTTATCAATATTGTTTTATTATTATTTATACTTGTTAATCCCATTGTATCAATCCTTTAATTTTTGCAATTTTTTCAAATCCTTCTAATGTTAGGTGTTTCTTTTCTATCATCATTTTTATGATGAGAATAAAATTTATCCACTTAGATGGATAAATATATTCACTATTTTTAGAGAGTGCCTCCACAATCTTAGCACATTCTTTTATTCCATAAATTTTCAATATTGGCTTATCTCTATATTTAGATTCTTTTTCAGCAAGAGAAGACTTTACTTGAAAATTCGTAAGAAGAGAGCGTTGTATTAATTTTAGAAATTCTAATTCCTTATGTCTAATTTTAATAGAGGGCTTAATTCTATAACCCAATGTGTGCGTTTTATTCCTTTCAAAAATTATTTCTGTTTGAGAAAGGAGTAAAAACCCAATAACAGTATCTTTTGTAAATACCATTAAGACCACACATTTTTGATAGTATCAATTTTAAGAATTTCATGTTTTAGTCGAAGGTGTTCTAAACCACTTGAGAGTAATTCAACTAAATATCCCTGTTGTTCAGTATTAAGAAGAACACTTGAGTAAAAAGTAAAATGGTGTGCAATGTAAGAATTCGTCGCTCTTGCCATAATCTCATCTACAATTTCAACAATTGCTATACAAGTATTATTTTCTCCAATCATATCTGTATATAATTTAGCACCCATTCCTAAAACATGAGTATCTTGTTCCGAAAGAGGACCAAATACATTAAAACTTATTTGAAAAACTTCATCATGTTCTTCTAACATTTGAAGAACTCTTTCGTCATGAATCATCTAATCCCTCACATAATCTCTTTGTTCTTTCCAATAACCAAACGGTTCAAAAAATTGAGGCTCTTCCCACCAAAATATATGGGCGGCAGTAATTCTACTCTCTCCTCTTTCCTGTGCGTTTCTTTCAGCCCATGAAAGCATTTTCAAAATAGAAGTTTCTGCCCATTCTACCATAAACTTCACCGCATCGGAACTGACTTGGAGGTTAGTTTCACCCTTCATCAATGTTCTTACATTGATTGTTGAACTTCTTTTCACCTTTTCGGGTAATATCCACTCTCCATTATCATTTCTAAAAGGAACTTTAGAGAGTAAAACTTTCTTTGTTCTACCTTGACCTGCTGATACATTCCTAAGATACGCATAGCCTTCGCTAATTCTTTCACAACGGTATGTTTCTCCCTTCAAAATTGTAATTTCGTTCTCTTGTATCATAAGTTCACCTACCTCGACAATTGCCTCAATAACTCCATCGTTTTGTCTATGTTACCCTCTTCAAGTAATTTAAGGGCGATTTTTGATTTCTCTCTATTTCTATCCATCTCTTCAAGATAAGCATTGCACTTAGAAACAAAGGAATCATCATTGGCTAATTTACCAAAGGCTCTTGTTTTAAGACCTAAATTTTCTATAATTTTTAAATCAGTATTTGTTCTTTTAGCATTATGATTTTCTTTTTTTCTTCTATCATAGAGAACATCATGTAGGCAGAATAATTGACATCTTAAAGTTCTAAGATTTTTATATGCTAAAGAAATAGCAATTCCTAATTGTTTATCCGACAAAGATGATATTCTTACTATATCGCCTGAATTCTTTTTAATATATTTAATTCTCTTTACGCTACTCATTATATTTCCTCTCCACATCTTCTAATGTATTTATATCTTGAACGAATTTATCGTGTCGAATTCTTTTCATTCTCGGAAATCTCAACGAATATTTGTCATTCAAATCTTTAGTAATCAAATCTGCTTTTACTTCTAAAACTACTCTCGGAAAGACAGAATAAATCCCGTCTTTAAAATTCTCTACATTTTTCCTAAGAGTATTTGTTAGATAAATTAAATCCTCAAGGGAAAAACCCGAACCTATTTGACCTAAAGAATAGAATCCTGTTTCGCATTTAACTCCTATTTCAAAAGAACCGAAAACATGTTTTCTTTTCCCTTCACCATAAAAAGCAGAAAGAATAACAACATCTAACTCAATCTGTGGCGGTTTATATTTACACCAATATTTTGAACGCTTACCTGCTTCATATGGGGCATTTGCATCTTTTACAATAATCCCTTCAAAACCTTCATTGATTGCTCTATGATAGAAGGATAAAAAATCCCCACCAATTTGTCTTTCTGCTTGGAAAGAAACATCATTATCAACCATCTTTTGTATTCTTTGTTCATATGGAAGATTCATGCAAACCTCATTCCCTATTTTCAAACAATCGAAAATAACAAAACATACCTTTACCTTTTCCATAGCCTCTTTTTTATTCTTAGAATGAACTCTTGTAGCCATATTTTTGTGTTCGGTTGGATAGCCATTTGCGTCAATTGGGTAGATTTCACCATCATAAATCCCATTTGGAATTCCAGATTCTATAACCATTTCTACCACATCTTCAAATTGATTAGTTACGATTTTACCTTTCCTATTGAAAATAATAATCTTTTTATTTTCAATATGAACTTGATAACGGTTTCCGTCATATTTGAAATCCAAGATTTTGTTCAACGGAAATTGTGAAGGTGGAACTTCTTTTGCTAACATTGGAGCAACGAAAGAACCATGATGCAATACTAATGGTGGTTGTTCATTCATAGAGTAATACAAACACACATTGTAAATTGTGTTGAAATTACAATCTCTTTTGATATCACTTATTTTTTTATCATAAAACGAAGCCATTATTTTTTGAACAAGCCCTTTATTGATTCCGTTTCTTGGCGTTTGTAAAGCATATCTCAAATACCACTTTAACTCAAGGGAAGATAAATCCAAAACTGTTCTTTTGAATAGTGAAAAGGATTCTGTATCTATTCCTTCAAATGATTGAGAGAGTAATTCTAGTAATTGCGATGGCTTCATATCAAAATTATTATTCTGTTTTGAAATATCGAAATGATACATTCCCTCTCCTAAATCTCCATGAGCATTTAATTGAGAAGAAATCTCATCTTCAAAAACATCTAAACTCTTTGCTAACCACTTTGTTGTTTTTGCTACTCCCATATTATTTGATTGGTATTCTAAAGCCAACATACTAAGAAGATAAGGGATTTCTTTCTCCGAGAAATTATTCAGTTCTCTCTTGAACATCACTACTTTCTGTGTTGGTGTCTTCTTCTCCGTTGCTTGTAATAATCTCGCTATTATTTTCATTTGTATCATTCTCCATTGTTCTTGACATTAGGCGTGTTAAATTCATCGCCATAATATTTGAGGCATGAACCTCTTCATTATATTCTTCTCCCATTCCCAAAAATTTATCTCTTAGAGTTAAGAGAGTCGCTTGAGAAATAGCAGGTGCAAGTTTTGCTAAATTATCATCAAATTGGATTTCCCAATACATAACGAAACATAACTTAGCATAATCATGACCTGTTCTAATTTCAGCAAAGGTTTGCCCGAATATATCAAGCACCCTTTCATTTTTTATTTTACTTCTAATCATTTTAGACCATTCAGCCATTTTCTTATCGTTTTGGGATATTCGTATGTATTTAACAAAACTCATTCATCTCCCTCCGTTCTTTCAAGAATACCGTAGGGGTCATAATATCCTAATACTCCATCTTTGTATGTTTTAATATAACAACAAACATTGTCGAAAGAACCGTTAAAATCACTAGCCCCACAATCATTACAAACCAAAAGAAGTTTTCCATCTTTTCCTTCTCCATGAGAAGTTACATTTACATGGTCTGTCGCAACATAACGAATACCATCTACTGTAATTATTCCATCTCTTTCTAATGCTCTCAAAATTTTAATTCTCATTTTTCTTATATGATTTCTCTCTCTATAATTCATTTTCATTCACCATTTGAATATTTTGTAATAAGATATTCGATTTCATAATCAACATCTTTTCCTGTTCTATTATCATAAACTCTTCTTATGTAATTTTCACTATTCATTTCTATAATAATCATTCTTCTTCTCCTCCTATTAGCCTCAAAGTTATATCGGAAAAAATAAGTTCGACATGTTCTTTTTGAACTCTACAACCTTCCCCACTATTTGCGGGTTTTGTCATACTGTTCTCAATTTCTTTTGCAAAGTGTTCTGCTATTCTCGATACGCAAATTTGAAATTTTTCAACAACATTCATTGCATGTTGTCTTTTTGGATTTGCTTCTTTCAATAATTCTCTTGCACTTCTTTTACTAATTCTCATTTTCTTTTTCATCTAATTCTCTCCTTAATATTTGTAATAATAATTTTGCTTCTTCTATATTCATACGAATTCCTTTTTTGGTTGGTTTATCATTATTGAACCAGCGAATATCAATAACATCAATATCCCAATATTTTCCTGTTTTTACTAAAATTTCATTTGTAGAATCTCTAACAATTTGTCCTTTTGTTTCTAAACTCAAACTGCCCACCCCTGTTTAAAATTATCTAATTCTTTACGAGTAAGAAAGTATCTTGGAGTTTCCAAACTATCAAGTCTATGAGCAACCCAACATGCTCCGCCCAAAGAAGAAATTTGAACAATTTCATATTGCCCATCATTTATGTCTAATACTTCTTTCGTATTTACTTCGGGTGTCAAACCATACATGCGAGTCATTTCCGAAGCAACATCATGTAGATTTTCCATAACATATTTGATAATATGTCCTCTTTGAATGGGTATTTTTGGTGCGACTGAAATTGAAAGTTTTCCACTAAAGCCACACACCTTACAACCATTCGTTTCACAAATAGGGCATTTTACTTCTGCATCATGTGGGGCAGGTAAAAGAACTGTAACTGCTTTTTTGTTTGTCATTCGGAAACCATCTCCCAACAATCTATACAGAAATCACCATCAATTAAATGCTCTTGTAAAACTGACCTATGACAAATAGAACATTCCATTATTCTTCACCGACTCCATTATTTTCACAATCCATACAAAAGATAACCATATTGTTAAAATTGTGTGGTGATACGCCTATTCCCTTATTGCAAGTTTTACATTGAATAATAACCATATTTATTCCTCCTTAATTTCTCCACATATCTCACAAATAAATTCGTCTATCCATTCTTCAAAATATACTGCATCAATACCATATCCTTCCCACCCGTCATATACATAGCCACCATTTTTTTTCCATTTATGATTACACATATTTATTCCTCCTTCAATACTGCAACTTCTGTTGTTAAAAACAATGATGCAATTGACATAGCGGCATTAAAACTACTTTTAACTACTTTAACAGGGTCAATAATTAAAAAATCATCATTTACAAAAGCATTTGCTTTTGCATCAAAAATTTTATTTTCCAAACATACTATTTTTCTCAAATCTTCATTTGATAATTTTGTTTGAAATCCCTCAACAATATATTCGGAATTTTTCATCAAAGTTTCAAGGGGAGAAATTAAAGCATTTCCTATAATTTTAGAATAGATACTATGTTCCGATGGTAATTGATTGCTTACTAAAAATAATGTTTTACCTCCTCCCGAAACTACACCTTCCGAAAGTGCTGCTTTCGTTGCATTTAAAGCATCATCTAATCTTTCTTTGGTTTCTCTTAATTGCATTTGAGTAGAAGAACCAATTTTAATTGTAGCGACTCCACCCGAAAGTCTTGAAATTCTTTTCTTTAATCGCATTTGGATAAATTTATCTTCTGTATCAGCATAAGAACCTTTCAAAGATTCTATTCTTTCTTTTACACTTTCTTTATTTTTTCCACCTGCAATAATTGTATTTTCTTTAGTTACAGTAATTGTATCGCATGAACCTAATTCCTCAAGAGTAACAACTTCGGGGTCATCATTACTTTCATCTGTGTATAATTTACCGCCACAAACCGCCACAATATCCGATAACTCATCTAATTGTGCATCTCCAAAATTCGGAGCAGTAATAACAACAACCTCAATCGTTTTTTGAAGAAGGTTCATAATGACATTGTTAAGTGCTGAACCATCTAAACCCTTACAGAAAATTACAAGTGGTCTGTTTTTAGCATGGGCTAATTCAAGCATTGGTAAAATTGTTTGAAAGTTTTTGATAGAGAGGTTAGAGGTAAAGATTAGAGGATTATTGAATACGGTCTTTCCTTCGTCTGTATTCGCCATTAAATGACTAACATAACCCTCATCTATCTCAAGACCTTCTCGCACTTCTAAAGTAGTGCTATAAGTCTTCGATTCTTCAACGGTTATGATTCCATCTCTCCCGACTTTATCTATTGCATCGGCAATCAATTGTCCTAAAACCTCATCATTATTTGCTGAAATTGTAGCGACTCTAAAAATAGAATCATCATCAATTTCCTTAGCCTGTTCATCAAGAAGATTAATGATATATTCCCGAATAAGTTCAAATTGTTTTGAAGCCTCCGAAAAAGAACCCATGTGTTCCATATTTTCTACAATGCCTTGACAAATAGCCTGTGCTAAAATACAAGCAGTAGTCGTTCCATCTCCTGCTACTTCTTGTGCTTTATTTGCTAAGTTTTGAACCATTTGAATTCCCATTTCTACATAAGGGTCTTCATGAGAAATGTGTTTTGTAATTGTAACTCCATCGTTAATAATAACGGGGGGATTACCTTGCAAAATTACAGTTTTTGCTTGAGGACCAAGTGTATGTTTAACTGTATCAGCAACTAAATTTATCCCCTCAAGTAATTTTTTACGCACTTCCTCTCCAAAAATAATCATTGTCCTACCTCCACTTTATCTAAAGAATAATATCCTTCTTCTTTAATCGGCATAGCATAAAAAACAGACCAACATTGTTCTGTGCAAAAATATCTCCAACCCGTAGCACCAAAGTATTGATACTTTACTTTCTGTTCTCCGCAATTATCACACATATTTACTCCTCCAAAATTGCCATAATATTTTCATAAGGAACAAAAAAGTATTGTCCATGACTTAGATACTCTTTCCTACTATCGAAAATAACCTTTTTCTTTATCAATTCGCTTCTGTTACTTGAAATGACAATTCCAACATTTCTGTCTTGAGTAAGAATTCCACTTTTTGTTTCGCTCTTATCTTTTGTAAGAACAACCCAATTCTCTACTGCTCTCATTTCATTCCCACCCTTGTTGGTGCATTCAATTTATTGAGAGCAATAAAACCGTTTATTTTATGCATTTCTTCTTGAAGTTCATGGATTGCTTTTGCTAAACTATAACTTTTAGAAACCTCTTCTTCTGCTTCGCATAGCCTTTCTTCAAGCGAAGAAATCTCTTGTGCAAGCCTATTATTTTCTTGTTCCAAGTCATAAATTTTATCTTCTACTTGTGTTATATATTGTTCTAAATCTTTTAATTCGTCTTTTGTGTTTTCATTTATCATTTAATTCACCTAAATTTTTATGTTTCTATGAGAACTACATGTTCTCTTATTTGTTCTTCTCCAAGCCTTACACCTTATTTTTTTAAGAGTAATTGCAACGCATCTATATTCATCGGGGGGAGGAGAATTTCTACAAGAGTAACAAATTGTTTCTCCTTCTAAGTAATTTCTAAATGGTTTAAGGTTGTATCTATTTTCGCAAAGAATACAATCTACCATAACCACTATTCTTCCTCCCTCAAGTTTTCTCTCCCATATTGATATTGAGTAGAAAAGACAGGGTTTATTCCTAATTTAACATGTGTTAAAGCATCGGGGCGACTTTGCACCCATTTACCAAATTCATTATCTCCCAAAACAATAGCATTTTGCATAACAGGTTTCCATGTATTTATTGTTCTCCAATCTACTCCACTAAAATAAGCAACGCCAAACGGGTGTGTGTGAATCCAACACTTAATAGGAATTCTCATACCTTTGGGGATTGTAGAAAACCAAACCAAAGCCGCAGAACCCGTAGAAATAAACAATTTATCATTCGCATCTACAACAACCTGCACTTCAAGTTTAGGTAATATTTCTACTGATGAATGCCAAATAGCACTAAGAAATTCCTTATCCCACCATTCTCCTTTCCAAGAGTTTTCGATGTGAATAGACACCAAATTATCCAAATGTTTTCTCTCTTCTTCTTCTAAATAATCATAATTATCTGTATTGTTATAATTTATTTCGCTCATACTGTAGCCTCCTTTATTTTAAATCTCGTTGTATTCAAACTGCTATTTTTTCTCCTTGTAATCCTCTTATCCTTTTTTAGAATAGCCGTCATTCTATACGGACTTTTGGGAATCGCATTCAAGGTAAAACTAAAACCATCAATTTTCTCTCCCACAAAAAAATTTAATTTTTCCATAGCCTCTCTTGAGGTAAATTCTTCGCCTTCTTCAAATAACAAATGTATTCTATCTAATACTCTTCCTTCATCTCTTGTAATTTTCATCCTATCACCTATACTGAAAACATATCAAATGCTTTTACTTCTTCTTGATTAAACCATCTTTGAATCCATTCTGCACCTGCACCTGCAATCAACACTTGCATAAAATGAACATTAGTATTTGAACCATCCCAATTTTCTCCTTGACAAGAAAAAGAACCATCTTTTCCTGCAAGCATAGTATCGTAAAATTTAGCATCTGCAAGATGTGAAATATACGCACAATTTCTACCTTGAGCCCTCAAGTCCAACCACTTAACATTTGAATTGTAGAGGGTTTTTCTAAGGCTTAGATTATCTACACATGATACAACTAAATCATATCCTTGCATTTGTTTTTCAGTTAGAATAGGATATGTAGAGCGATGAAGAATACTCTTACATTTTCCAAACATAACCATCGCTTTGTTTTGCCCTACATCTTCTTCTGTAAAGTTTTGATAAGGTAGATTCTTTGTTTCTACATTATCGGGGTCTGCTACTGTAATAGAATACAAACCCACTTTATCTAAAAGAGGAATTAGAAAACTTCCAATTCCACCTGCTCCAATAACTAATACTTTTCTCATTTATACACTTCCTTGTTTTCTACAAATTTTAGATATTCTGCAATTTCTTCCAAATCATTGTTGCTTCCCCATGTGCGAATATAGTAATCTACTAAATACTGCAAAGTGGGTATGTGAAGATTATACTCTACAACTGCTTCTCTAAAGATAGATATATTCCAAATATTTTCAGCGTAGCCCATCATGTGCATTACTGTTCTTTCATCTGTATCTTTCCAATTCATTTTATTCTTCCTCCATTTTCTTTTTCCATTCTTCATGGACTCTTCCTAAACTATAAGCAGTTTGCATAATTTGTCCGATAAGTTTTGCTAACAGTTCTTGAGTTTCGGGTGAATACCCCATCATATACATTCTTGTAGCCGTTACAAAATTATTACAATCTCTACAAACCCTATCTTCAACATTAGGGAGAAGAGGTTGTGGGTTATTTCCTTCGTGTTCTTCCATTTGTTTATTACATAATTTACATTCAATCATTCATTCACTTCCTTTTCTATTAAATTAAATCCTTCCATCGAAGCCATTCCATATACTACATCTAATCCAAGATTATATTTAGCGTTCAACATAGAGGCAATACTCATTACAGTTTCAACCCAATCATTAGGCATATCATATGGAAATCCTTGTTCATTTCTTAGTTGAATTAGTAGTGTGGGAAATTTTAATTCTCCCATTTCATATCCCTTTCCTTCGACCTGCATGAACCAAATCCTGTTCTTTAATTTCCCAAACCCTGCCTTTGTCAATCAAAGGTTGTAGTTCGCCCAACCAAAAAGAACCCCATTCATCTTCAAATCCTTGAACATACCCAAAATACAAAGGATAGCCCTCATAATTCTCTTCTTCTATTTCAGTAACAAACCAATACCAACCGCTAAACGATTCATATCCTTTGATTACTTCTTTATCTCCTACATACAATTTTCCATTTTTATTATTCAACATTTTTAATTTCTCCTTTCATTTCTTTTACATTTTTATATCCAAGAAAAAATGATAATTCATTTGCAGTTGTTGTTATTGTTTTTGTTGAAAAACCTGTTTTTTCTGCAATATCATTTCTTGAAATTTTATATTTATATTTTATTTTAACCAAATAACAAAGAGCAACATAGTGCGATGGTCTTTTATTATAATTTGTCAAACTAATCTTTTCTTCTAATTCTTCGCAAAGTTCTCTACACCTACTTATAAATTTAGGACTTGTAGAAATCTTACTCGCCATTTGCTCTACTAAAAACAAAGGTTGTGTTTTGTTATTTAGATGAACATTATTGTAAAACTTTACAATTTTCTTAATTGTTTTTCTAACAAGTTTAATCGAACAGTCATATTCTTTGATAATTTCTTTTAGAGAAATGGGGGTTGCATTATTCTTAAGACAGTAATAAACTATCGCACAAGCCCTCGTTTCTAAAGAAATGTTTAGAAAAACATTCTTTCTTTGACATTCAAGGTATGTTTTTTCTACTTCATCTTTGAGAGGGTGATTTACCATTACATTTGATAAAACCATATTACAAATAGCAAGACCCTTCTCTAAAGAATGCGATTTAGACATACTTCCTAAACGGTGCGTATCTTTAGAATGAAGAAGATTACCTTTAGAATCTACTAAAGATGTTCTTTCCTCAAACATGTTTTGAACAATAACAAAACCACATTCTATGCAAACAATTTCTCCTATTCTTTCTTCAAAATTATTATTGCTACTCCCACATTCCAAACAATTCATTACATTCATCGCTCCCTTTATAATTTCTATTTTCATTTTTTGATTCCTTATTATATGTCGCAAGAGTTCCAATCATTTTAAGTGCTAATTTATCATTCAAGAATGTTAAAATTCTTGTGGCGTATTGGTCGCCAATGGGCGAATGTGTAGAAATATTATCTATACATATTGGACCGACCCAACTATTATTATACAGATAAGTATTTACTGCTTGTAGAGAAGTAGTAATTGCCCCACTATTTCTATTATTAGCAGTTAATTTCCAATCATATACCTTTCCTCTTACTAAAACACTTGTTGGAAATCCATCTTCCCAATTAATATGGATTCTGTTTTGATATTGCTTCTCTAAATCTTTTAGAAGAGAATATGCTCTTTCTTCCACCATATCCGAAGTTCGATTTTGTTTTAGAAATTCAACCATTAAATGTAATTCGGAATCAGTCGGTTCTCTACCAATCAATTTTTGAAATAACTTAGACGGACTACAATTACTCCACGCTGTTCTTTTCTTACCATGAAGATAAAAGCCGCAAAATAACTCTAAATCTCTTGCCGAGATATTTCCCCACAAACCATCACTTATCTCGATAGCCAATTCACTATCTCCAATTTGAACAACATTTAATCTAACATCTACTTTAGACCATTCGTGGAAGAAATGATAAGGAACTCTATTTTCTAAACAATACCTAACATCTTCCGAAAGATTTAGGTATTTATTCAAAGTAACCATCATATCTCCTAAATTTTCTGTATGAGAAGCCTTAACAGATAATCTTGCTAAAAGATAAGACAAAGATTTGATGCCTACTCTATTTCCATTTAGTCTATAAATTCCATTCTTTTTATTAATTACAATCGGCAAACAACCAATAGTTAAAAACAATTGATAATTTTTCTTTCTACCAATAAGTCTTGAACGATTGAAATAATCATGGTGTCCTTTTGATGAAAAAAGACTACTATAAAAATTAGATATTGAATCTAAAACTCCATCTCTTGTTCTTGTAAAAGTTAAGTGTTGTTTATAAGTTTGAAACTCTCTATTGTGGGAAGTAATATCATTGCTTTCAAACTTAACTTCTATTGTTTTTCCTGTTTTACCCTCCCTATTTGCAGGAAGTGTTAATTCTAATAATATTCTCATTTTATCACATCATATATATTTTTTTATTTATAAATTCATTTGCACATCTTTCATGTGCTTCGTTTTTTATTTCTTCGGGTAACAATAATTGTTCCCCACAAATTCTACATCGAGTAGCAATTCTTTTTTTGTATGCTCTATGGCTATTTACATATTCGGGGTCTTTTTCTTTCAATGAAATCCCTCACTTTTTTTCTGTTTTTACAAATTTTACAATTTGTGCAATTACTGTTGTTATCGTGATAATCAATTGCATCTCCTCTATGTTTTATTTCTCGCAATATAAATTGGTGAAACCCAACCTCTATTGCCTCTTTAATTTCCCAAAGATACCGATAAAGAATTTGATTGAATATGAAAATGTTTTTATCTTTTACATCTATCATTTCAAACTCTTTAGTCGCTTGTGAATCTAATGTTTCTAACAATGGGAAAATACATTCAAAATATCGCTGAATATCTCCCATTGCTAAAAGGGTGGGAAGAGGAGAATAAAATAATTCTCCTCTCCCCTTTTTTAGAAGGCGGTGATTTACTCAAGGAGTCTAAAGACTCCCTCCAACAATCGCAGGAGTCAAATCTACTGACTCTACTGTTTCCCAATTGATTTCAGTAATTTCTTCTCTCGCTACCATTTCACCATCAATAAAAACCCAATGTGTAGGGTGGGTTTCAATCTGTTCTTGAATTTCTTCTGCCGTAACCATAAGTTGCGTGTGTCCTGTTTCATTTAGTATTCTCAATTTAATCATTTACATCACCTGTTGCATTTTCTCCATTCTCTCCAAGTATATAAGCACCGCCTTCTCTTTCGCTTATTTTCTCGTCTATCAATTTACTCGCTCTCTTTTTACTAATTTGATTGAAATGTGTTCCAAATCTTTTTCTCAATTCTCCATCATCAACACCGAGCGTATTTAGAAAAGCCCTTTGCTTTTCTGTCATCATATTGCTTCGTATAACATTGAACAGACCTTGCAATTGTCTATCGGTCAATTCTTTATTTTGCGATAGTAACACTTTCATATCTGTTAAGAAACCATGAATCTTAGAATCATAGTCTGCAATATCAAATGCAATAATACCATAAGATTCACAACCTTCTTCAAATCCATGTTGAACTTCATCTTGAGTTTGCCTTTGCCTAATTGTAAGGCTCAATAATTTTTCATCTTCGATTTCAATCTTTTCTTTCCATTGGCTCATCGTAGCGTAAAATAGAACCAAATCATTGTAGAGTTTTTCCGTAGGATAACCTCTTGTATCTCTTTGATTCTTTGCATTATCGGGGTGATTCCATCTCCAAACAATAGAAGCCATTCTATATTCGGGGCTTCCATACTCTCCCTTTGAACCCTTTCTAAGTGTGTAATTAGCAGTAAAACAATTTTTGAAGAAATCCCATTCGATGTTTCTGCCTCTCACATTTATTCTCACATCATACTCCTTAATAGCATCAAACATTTCAGTAAATAGTTCACCATTTAGTTCCCACCAAGCAGTTTTCTTCATAGATTCTACTCGAACATTAAGCCAAGTTTGAATTTCTTCATCGCTAATATCATCAATATTTCTGTTTTGAGATTGAGCAATTTGCTTAATAATCATGTATGTGCTAATGTGGTCGCTACCAACACATTCCTTTCTACCATTTTCTTGATTTTCAATCTCAAAATGATAAACAATTTTATGCCCACAAAGACATTCTTTTACATGACCTGTATTTGAAACCCAATCGGGAATTGTTGAAAGTCCTGCCCACCAAACTCTACCCGTTGCAATCCATTCTTTACTCGCCTCTTCATAATTATTAGAAACAGAAAGATTTGTCATATTTCTAATGAGTCTTTTATCCCACATTCCTGTTCCTAATCTTCTCTTAGGTGTAATTATTTCCTCCATTTATTCCTCTCCCATGTTGTATTGTCTATCTTCTTCTTGAAAGGCATATTGTTCTTCAAGATACCCTGTTAGAACCATATCCATTTTTTCTTGTAGGGCTTCAATAATCCCTGCAATTATTCTTCTATTCAAACTAATCCAAAGTTTGTGATATGTGTTTATTACAACCTTTGGTCTATCCATTTCTCCCTGCGTAATAAGTATCGGGGGTAATTCTTTATCATCTACTATTCTAAATTCTACATTCATATTTTCACCTCAATAATGAAATCCATGAGATAATACCCATTGGATTTTTCTTTTGTATTTGTTCTTCTAAAGCATATAATTCATTTTGGTTATATGCAATTCTTGTAATTGCCATAGCAAGTGTCTTAGCAAGATATTGCTTACTTTTATTATCTAAATATTTAGTCAATTCTAAAGCAATTCTATCTCTTTCATATTCGTTGAAACCGCAAGAATCACAACGGGTTCTTATCATAACCTCATGTTGATAATCGGGTTCTGTTACATATCCATTTTCACATTTTTCATTATTACAATCCATTTCTAATCATTCTCCTATTTTCATATTTTTGTATTACCCAATTAGCAGGAAACCAATTGGGTCTTCTATTTTTAGACCATTCAGCAAATCGCCATTTACCTTCAAGATAATAATGACGGTAAGATTTTATTACAAAATCCCATGAATGCGTTTCTTGTGGTAATCTATATTCATCAGCCATAGCAATAAACACAGGGGTTAAATCATCTTCTTCATAAGAAAAAGTAAGACTATCTAATATTCTTGATTGTGTTCCATGAACTTTACCATACCTAAATGTATATTCTTCACAAAGGGCAATAGCGTGGCGATAGAGCCACATATAATTGGCTTTATTTTGCCTCGCCCAAATTGTTGAAGGGTGATTCAACATAGCAGGTTTCATCAAATATCGAAAATGAGATTCTTTGTGAAATTCTTTTAGTTCTTTTAGTGTGGGTTCTCTACCATGAGCAGAAACAAACAAAAAATATAATGAGTTTGTATGTAGCATTTGACAACTTTCTGTTGGCATTTTTACTACATGTTTGTCTATCATCTGTTGTGCTGATTCAACAGGGCATTTACTTAGTGCAAATATATTCATTCTAAATCCTCCTTTTTATTTTCTTTTAAAATACTCTCCATCTTAAGAAGCCGAGTATTTACTAAGGCTACTTTATTCACCAATTCGTTTCTTACTTTTTCAATTTCTTTTTCAAAAATAGTAGAAAACCAATCTTCTTTGGTGGTCGGTATAAGTTTATCAATTTCAGTTTTAATTGTAGGTATGATAAAATAATCATTTAGGTCTTCTAAACGATTCTCTAATTGCAAAATTCTATTTTCAATAGACAAAATTTTATTTTCATGTTGTGTTGATTTTGTTGATACGAATTTAGTTAATCGCTTATCTTGAAAACATTTTCTACACAAATCCGATGTCTTTTTTGTTCCAATACTCACTACGGGTTTTTTACATATTCTACATTCCGATTTCATTTGAATATCCTCCTCGCTTCTTGATAAATATTATAATAATCTTTACGACCAAAAGCCACTTGTTCTTTGTAATATTTACCTCTTTTAATTCTTATTTCCATTTTTATTATTTCTTTAAACATATTTATTTCTCCTTTGGGGTAGGAAAATGTCAAGACGCAAAAAGCCTTTAAAACGCCTTTACAAATTTTAATGAAATATAATGTTCGCCATTTTTACTTTGCAAACCTACCCGAAGTTATGTTGGATAATTACATCTTAGAAATTAGTAATTTTTCTTTTTTAAACCAACACATTGTCAAACATTTCAAGGCTAAAATGCCTTTCCATGCATGAATTCTCTATTTTTATTATATTCTATTTTAGAAAGAATAGCACCTGCTAAATCAAGATTTTTACCATAAGCATAATCCATAATTCTAATTATTGCATCTGCTAATTCTTCCTCAAGAGAAGAAAATTCCATAATTTTATTCGATGAAGGATTTCCTTGTCGTAACGATTCCAACGCCTCGGAAACTTCCGAATGAATCAAAGCAATTTTCTCTCCATCGTTTGTGGGCTCTTTCCAAAACCCATGTTCTACTGCATTTTTCCATATCATTTTAGATAACTTATCAAATTCTTCTTTAAACATTTTAATCTCTCCTTGAAAATGGACTTCGACCCCTTCTCCAACACATTCTACAAACATAATGTAAGGGGTGAAGCACACCTTCTAAGTTACATTTTTTACACTTCATTCTGTATCATTCCATGTAATAGAATTAGGTATAACATATTTTTTATAGCCCCTCATACCACAAATCATACAAGAATATATTAGAAATGTAATCAATTCTTGATTTTCATTGACATCATATTCTTCATCAATCATATCATATTCTTCATGTGAACACATTATTCTTCCTCTTCCGTTGTTCTTTTCTGTTGCCAATACTGATATGTAGCCATAGCACTAATCATCATTTTCCAATTCAAAGTATTGCTATTTTTGATAAAACTATCTTTGGCTAAATCTAATCCTTGAATAGATGTTGTCAATCTATTCTCTCTTATTTGAACATTGATAGGTTTTGAAGTCCTACCAAATTCTTTTTCTAATAATTCATATACTAATTGTTCTATTTCCATTATTCATTTCTCCTATCTCGGTGTTCTCTATATTTAGCATCATCATTGCTATCTTCTAATTCTTCATAATCAACAAAATCATAATTCTCTTCTGCAATTTCCTTAATCCATTGATATGGTTCTCCCGAAGTATCTGCATTAACATACGACTCAAGTAATTCTAACAATTCATCTTGAGAAAGATGGTGGTAAAGAAAATCATATGCCGAATCAAATCCACATTGTTCTAAAATATCTTTAAGATTCATTCTTCTTCACCTTCTCCCATTGTCGAATTAAAAAGTAATCCTCTTTTTCAATCCAATCAACCGACCAAATTCTATGGTCTGCATCAAGAATTGCTTGAATTTCGCACATATCACTACTGATGTTTGCGTGAATATCGAAGTCATCATTGTCATGATATTCGGGGTATCTTTCACAAAATGCACTATACCATTCGGTTTCATTAAGAAACCCATGCAGACTTACTACTGTTCTTTCTTCAATTACATTATAAAATTCTTGTATCATTGTCATTCTTCTTCACCTCCATACAATCTAATATCAATTGGCGATATTTTATCACTATGATGCACCATTTCAATAACATATTCGTTCATTTTTTTAATAATTTCACCTCTTTCTTCATGAGGCATTTCTTCAACAAAACCACAATCATAAGCGTAATCTTCTAATTGAGCCAAAAGGTATTGGTGGCGACCTGCTGAAAGAGTAATGCTTGTGCTACCAATAATGTTAGCGTGTATTTCTCCTTTCAATTCAAGAACATCATAATTATAGGGAATTGTTTCAACGAGATAGCATAGATACATATCCTCAATGCTTTCGATTGAAACATAATCAGTAGTTTTGTAATAGTTCACACCATAATAGTCTTCATTTGACAATAGTATTGACCAAATTAGATTTCTTACATTTAGCACATCTTCTTTGAGTAAGAAGTATGTGTAATTACTTTCCTCGTTATTTGCTCCCATTCCATCATCATAATAGATATTAAAATCTACTTTTACATATTCTTTCATTTATGCTTCCTCCTGTTCTATTAACTGATTCATAATATGAATATATTCACCTTCGGGCAAACTCATTTGACATTCATCTACCCAATCATATATCCAATCTTCATTTTCTGTTGTTATTTCTAATGTTATTGTTATCTTTTTCATTTTTATTCCTCCTTAATTTTTAGGTTTCGGACCAACATAATACAAATTTTTCTTAGCCCTTGTAATTGCTACATAGCAAATATTTCTTTCTTCTTGAGGGTTAGAAGCCTTCGGGTGTGGCATTCTTTCAGTAGCAAGAATAAACACATTATCGGCTTCAAGACCTTTTGCTTTGTGAACAGTAGAGAGCATAATATCTCCCTTATCTTTACCATCAAAGACTTTCTTAATTTCTTCAAGAATACCGCCAACAGTATTTGCTTTAGATACAAAAATCATAAGACAATCGAATTTATCTTCAAGAGCATTTGCTTGAGCCATTTTTTCTTGAGCAACAAAACCATTGTATCTTGCTTGAAAATCAGCCTCCAACAATTCTCTAAATTCTTCTGTTGGCATTGACATATTCTTTGTAATCTTCTTTACTGAATTTTGCAAACCTTGAGTCATATCTCTTCCGAGAATGTATGCTGATTTTCCTTGACTAATTAAATCATAGAAAGCAGTAACCAAAGGTGCATTGTATCTACACAAAACCATATCGTCTTTCTGTGGATTGAAATAAGAATTTACAACCACTTTACCCTCTTCTGCATCTTCCATACAGTAAAATTCTTTGACATATCGGTTCGCTTCAAGAACAATATTTTGAGGGCAACGCCATGTTAGACTCAACGGATAATTTTCAATACATCGAGAACTACGCTTTTTCAAACTCTCAACAAATATATCCATAGAGTTACTATCTGCTCCTCGGAAACCGTAAATTGCTTGATTAGGGTCGCCAACACAAATAACTCTACCATTTTCACCAATACATCGAAAAATTAATTCTCTTTGCATCTCATTGAAATCTTGAGCCTCATCTACAAAAAGCACATCAAATGTAGGCAATGGTATGTTTTCTACCAAAGGTAGCCAAATCATATCATCAAAATCTACTACATTCTTTTGTTGTCGCATTGCTGAAAAGATTGTAGGCAAGTAATCAAACGCCAACTCTTCATTTCTTAATGAAGAAAATTCAATATTGTATTGATTCATCAAACTTTCAATTTTTGACCTTTCATTAGGCTCAACCATAGCACCTTTCATTTGACTGATAAGTTTAGACAATGCGTTTAAATCATCATAATCATTACCTATCACATCTTTGATGATGTTTTTCGCTTTCCAATTATTTACCTTTGTGTAGATACCTGCATTTCTAAATGCGGCTAAACCCAAAGCATGAAATGTTTTGGCTTCTACATCACTTGGCAATCTTTCTGCTAATTCGGTTGCAATTGACTTATTGAAAGCCAAAAAACCTTTTTTCGTTCCATTCATTCTTCTTGAACCCTCAACAATTGTGAAGGTTTTACCGACTCCCGCACCTGCATAAACTACAATGTGGCAATCACTTTCTTTCATTTTTTTCCAAATTATTTCTTGTTCATCTGTTCCTTTTATCATATATTTCACCATTTTTATTTTTATGGAGTAGGGTGGTTGGTGGCTACTCTATTTTAGTCTTTGACATTCCGCATTTTCACCACGCAACCTTGTGATGACTCAAATCTATTTGTAAAATATTTGAGTCAAAAGTAGTCTAAATGATTTTCCGACTTCATTTAGTTACATGGCTATGAGGTGGGGGGGTATATAAAGGCTCACCAGCCATGAACCCTGCCTATATCTAATATGACTTTTTTCAAAAACCACTATCTATTCGGAATAAGACTGTTCATATCCCCATCCCACTTTTTTTTCTTATACATCTTTGTCAATCTCTTACGAATACGCTTTACCATCGCTGAACTATATTCATTAGCATCTTCATAGATACCTCCCCCCGAACTCTCATGCTTGAACAAAACACCTGCCATTACAGGATTGCTTACATAAAAGGCTATTGCATTCTCTTCAACAATATTACATACAGTATCAAGATTCAATCTAACCCTTGCAGGAAGGTCGCTCTTTTGACCTCTTTTGAAAGGTGAACCTTCTTTACCCCTAAGTATTCTTTTGATTGAATCCATAGCCGCCTTACGCTCTTTCTCAAAGGTTTCACCAAATGATAATTGAGCATCAATCACATTCTTTAATTCGCCTTCACCATTTACTTTCAAAAATTCATTCACTTCAACTTTGAAGTTATCCCAATCGCTCATGAGTTCTACTCACTTTCTTACATATTTAATCTGCCTCTTTTTTTCATTCTGCGACTTTCAGGATTCATTACTATTATTTCATTTTAACTCAATTTGAATTTATTTGTCATTTTGGTAATAATAGAAACCAACCTATTTGCGAATTTACGATTCTCAAATCATTCTCAAGCCCTTGAGAATCAAAATGAGCAGGATATACCCAGACAACCTAAACAAAATGACTCGTTTCTCATATTCGCATGTTTCTCATGTTCTAATAGGGTGTGTGATGATGATGATGATGATGTAGTAGTAGTAGAGAGATGATAAACATGAGAATATGAGAATAGTAGTATAATAATTAACTTATACCCCTATAACCTATTCATTTTGATTCTCATACCCTTGATAAACATATGAGAATCAATGATAGAAATAGCACAACCTATGCAAAATGCACAGGATAACTTTCAACATACTGAAGTATCGCTGCGTTCCAAATATTTCTTACTTCACACTACACTATAATATATAATATAAATATCAATATCCTATATTATACTATTATAGATATAAGACCAATTGAATCATACCCAAAAACATACTATCCACTATGGAGATATAAAAATAACACACTATTTTAGAGAAAGAAGGTGTATTGGTTTTAGAAATGGGTTCTTTTGACCATACCATATGGTTGATACTTTAGTAAAAAAATGTAATATTACATTGACCCCGAACCAAAAAAAAAGGGTGGGCTGATGGCAGAGGGGAACTCCAAACCATCAGCCCGTTAAAAATTGGGTTTTTTCTTCTGTTTTTTGTGTGTGCTTTCGACTCAATCAAAAATAGATTCACTATTTTTATATTCGGGATATACTTGAGCATATCCTTCTAAATAACTTCTCAAGAACTTATCAATTTCTTGAAATCTAAAATCTAAATCCCAAAAAGAGCCACCTTCACTAAAACACATATAGAGAAATGAAAACATTTCACTTTCTGTAAATCCATTTTCATTTTTTCTATATTGTGCTTCCCACATAGCCTCATTTATATCCGACTCCTCTCTTTTAAAATCGGCTATCGAATCCATTGTGTTTTTTAGTATGTGTGCTTCACCTTGATAATAATGAACTATTCTTTTTTGCCTCATTTCAAACAATTTTGAAATTATGTCTTGATATGGGTTCTCTATCTTGTAAAGAGAACGAAATATTGCTTTCTTCTCTTTTATCAAATCACCAATGGGGTTAAAGGTGTTGTTATGCTGATGCAATTGAACGACATATGAACACGCTTTGCATTTTGTAGGGTCTTTCAATTTACAGCCTTTGCCCTCTTCTTCTGCCTTCAAATGAGCATAGGCAATACTAAAGATTTTTTTGAATGATTTTCTGTTTTGCCTAAATGAATGGTGATGTGATACGGCACACTTTAGACAAGAATTTGAACTCCCACTTTCGCATTTTGAACTACATATCGAATCCACTTCAAGAAGCGATTTTTCAAAAAATTCAATGTGGTTTGAAATCCAATCTCTAACCTTATCAAGATTTAGATATTCAAACAATCTTAGTTTGTGGACTTTAGCCCTATCTTTGACATGCTTATCGAACTCATTGAAATTGTTCAATACATGCCGAGCATAATACGGTTCAACATGGATATGTTCTTTTGATGGCGGGTCTTGTTTGAGTTTGTCCTCCTCAATCTTTTCTTTGAAGAAGTCCTGTGCTAAATCACCCTCAAAGGTGATACCGCCAAAGAACTCTTCTTCTCTTTCTTCTGTTTTCTTCTGTTTTTTCTGCTTTTTTTCTACTTTTATTTTACGCATTAGTTTAACCTCCTGCAAAAATAATAATGTTGGAGGGTATATAATGCGAGTTGTCAAAGCAACCATATGGTTTTAGATTATCTTTGTTATCATCGGTTTATTCTTAAAAAAACCTCGATAAAAAATGCGAGGAGGGAAAAAAACTCATTGGGTTCATTTTTAAACTATCGCACATTTGAATTTTTATTGATAGATTGACCTTGAGTTTTTTTCCCTCCTCAAGAGGAGAAGTGCGGAATTGAGCGACGGACTTCTCAAAGGGTTACTTGATTATCTCAAGCACCCTCCGTTTGTTCTGTTGAAGAATCGTCGGTTGATTCATCAGCAGGTTGTTCTTCTTTTTCGATGTGGTTATATCCAACAATCACACCGTTCTTTACTTTACCGTTGTAGCGGTTATCTTGAATCGCTTCGACGATTGAAACTTCAAATCGGTTCATCAAGCGAATATCAACCAATTCTTCAACATCTTGATAAGCACCGCCACCATGTCGTGCGGTAACTTGAAGATTTTCCCAAAGTGGCGAAAGAGCCGTAACAATCGCACTTCTCAAATCGTTGTGAACAGGTCGGACATTGGATTGAATGCTTTCGTCCAAAGTCGAATATCCTTTTGGGTTTGAAGACTCCGCAGACGGAAATTCAAAGCCCATAGCCTTACAAAAGCCACGGAGAGATACCCAAAACGCTTCTCGCTTTTGGTCATCATCTTGACTTTTTGCTTGCCCTATCATACCTTCAAGTGCAAGTTTTTGAGGGGCGAGAACGCCACCGCTTGCAATGTTTTCTTCAATTTGTTCTATTCTCATTAGCATTGTAGTTAATTTCATTTTTTTACCTCCTTGAGTTTTTTGCCGTCGCTCAAGACCATTAAGAAGATAAGCGGGGAGTATATAAATCAAGATTACAAAGTAACCATATGGTTGTAACGCAGTATAAAAATTAATATGTTCCCCGAAAAAAATAAAAAAAAAAGGGCGGGAGATATACCAAAACTAATGAGAAACAATGTTTTGGTATATCTCCCTTGAGAAGAGGTGGTAGGAAGAATTGGGTATCTTCAAGCATGATACGATTGGGTCGCATTCACTTTGGACGCTCTTGGGTTCTTAAGAGCCATACTACTACAAATAACTACATAATTGGTGATTATGTTCCTTTTGGGATTATAGTCTTTCTCACTTACCCAATATCACGCATTCACGCATTTATTGGGGGTCGAGCCACACCACATGGATTTGTATGCGTTATCCCCGTCCAAGAGGATTTTTCCGCCACTACCTGTCTTGAATGCCTCCAAGACAATAAAAAAAGGGATTGGGAGTATATAAGTTCAGGTTTCAAAGTAACCATATGGTTGTAACTTTAGTATAAAAAATAAGTAGTATTGTTCCCCAAAAAATAAAAAAAAAGGGCGGAGAGTAAAATTAAAACCCATGAAGGTGAAAAGTGGGTTTTAATTTTACTCTCCTAAGAGAAGGTGGCATACTGTATTGCTGCGAAGCAATACTAATCTCTTCCATGTGGTATGCCAGCACATGAAACAAGGCTTCTTTGCTTAACAGTATTGTTTGCCATTTGAAAGTTTTAGAGTTTCCATTGCCTATTGAACACTTGAACAGGGAATATTATATTCAAGTTCCAAATAGTTTTTGTTTGCTCCTTTCTTTGCTTTTGGTTTCCACGCTATAACAAAGGTGGGTCAATTCCCACATGATACACCCGCATTCAATAGTATCAATTCTTGACTTATTGGGTTGCCTCAAAGAAAATAGTGTTTGAGGGTATATGAATCGAAGTTCCAAAGTAACCATATGGTTTGAGCATACTTTGAAAAAATTAAACGGGTTTAATGCTAACAAACCTCGATAAAAAAAGGGGCTTAGATGGAGGGCGAACCCTCCACCTAAGCGACATTTTTTCTTCTCTTTTGAGTCAAAAAAGATAGTGCTAAAATCTTCACTTTGATTGAAGATTCTTTTTCCATTGGTTCATAAAATAATTTAAAAAATCACCGCTTTTGATGTCTTCTTCTACTGTGATGTTATGTTCTTCCATCAAATTGATAAAAACACTTCTCATCATAAAGAGAACTTCAAGTGTAGTTTGTTCATATTTTTGTTTATTGTATGTTCCTATTCCATTTAAAATATCTGTTATGCTCATGCTATCAGTCATATTATTCACCTCCTCTTTCGAGCCAAAAAGTTACTGCTAAAACCTTCGCTTCATATCGAAAATCTTTGTTGATACTATGAACGAATTCTCTCCATTCTTTCTCGTCAATTTTTTCTTCAAGAAATTCTTCCATGTTTTCTCTTGTGATAATTTCACACAATATAACTTCCATGTGTTCATCTAAGTTCATCATTCTTCTTCCTCCAACGCTCTAAGGTTTTTCTTCCTTTCCTGTTCTTTTTGGTATCTTCTCATTCTTTCTTTGTAGCCTATCTTAGCCATATTACTATTTATTTTTGAGAGTATATATTCGCAGGTTTCAAAGCAACCATATGGTGTGAGCATGGTATAAAATCAATACAATATTGAGTTTGTGAACGCCCCGACATAAAAAAAGGGGCTTAGATGGAGGGCGAACCCTCCACCTAAGCGTCAAACGGACTTTCACCGAGTCAATAGGTTATTTTCTGCACACTTTCGATAGTTTCTATATGTGCCTTCGTTGTCCTTTAAGATAATAACTTTTTGAAAATTCGATAACTCCATTATTCAACAGTTGTTCTATTGAATTGAGAATATCTCCTCTCACATCTTCAAACTTCAATTGCCCTTCATGTTTAGTCCAATTTACTTCAAACTGTTCTTTCGATGAATCCCAATTTAAACTACCATCTTTCTGCGTGTATTTTGTAATTCGATATTTAGCAGCATCATCAATAAGCAATTCCACTACACCGAGCAGGTCAATGAATTGCCTTTCGTATTTTTTCTCCTTTGATTTTACTTTTTCTGCTAGCGAATCATACCATTTCTCTTTTTGTGTAACTTGTTTCTTTACACTTTCTTCAATTGTCTGAATTGTTTCAATGATAGCGTCGAGAGTATCACTTGATTCCCCGACAATGAACATAAAACAGTCGGGCGTTAATCTATCGCTTGACAATGTGGGCGTATGTAATAATCTTCGATGAAAATTCAAAACCATTTGAACTATCGGTCTTGAACTGCACCATGAATTGTCTATTTTGAGTTCATCTTTCACCTTTTGTTCAATAATTTCTTTCGTCAGTTTGACGGGCTTTGCTTCTTCCTTTTCGTCTGTTGTTTCTATCTCTTTTTCTGTGTTTTCGGACATATTTTTACCTCCAAGAACAAATAAAAGAAATAGTATATATTCGCAGGTTTCAAAGCAACCATATGGTATGAAAAATCATTATTAAATGAAACAGGCTTCGTTTGTAATACCTCAATAAAAAAAAGGGGGCTTACGGCAGGGTCGAAACCCCACCGTAAGCGACGGTTTTTTTCAAGTTAAAAGTATGAATATTATATTCATTTTTGAAAATTATAAATAATGCTTTCAAGTTTATCTTCAATCATACTCAATTGTTCCATAGTTCCCTTTTCTACCCAATGCGAAACTAAACTTAACCATTCTTTGCATCTTATTCTCAATTTTACTAAATTCAATATTTCTTCATCTGTTAGTCCTTCTATATCGCACATATTATTTACTCCTCAAAGTCTTTCATACAACCGCCATAACAACCTTCACAGCCATGACAACAATCATTAACACAAACATATAATTCCTTGACATCTTCTTGATTACAGTTTAAACAGGTTGTTCCGTTCTCATAGTAATCAAAGGACAATTTACCGTTTGAATAATACTCAACGCACCCTTTTTCTTTGTTTTCAATTGTTTCATACACTAAGTTTTGGATTATTTCCTTTTCCATACTATAATTTACTATTAAGGTATATAGTGGTGGGTTTCAAAGCAACCATATGCTAATATTTTGGTTTCTACAACCATATGGCTTTGTTTCCGATTTTTTTTTTTTCTACTTCTTTTTGCACACTACTATTTTATGACCCATTTTGGCACATTACTTTTGAAAAACCCCCCCTGCGAATTTACTTTTTTCAAATTAGTTTGTATTATTAGAAACGATATAATTATATTCAACTTGAGTATAGCAAAAACTAATCAGGGGGAACTGTTGAGCAATAGAATTACTTTGCATGATACAAATACAGACTACTACTGCGAAATAGATACAAAAATAAAATAAAAAAGACTAATGGAGGAAAATAGATTAGTAAAATTAGATTGTTAAAAATAAAAAAACAATAATAGATTTTTATTCTGGAAATAAAAAAAAAAGAAAAAAAAAAATTTTGCTAGT
>JAAOEI010000012.1_pt1 | contig 57840 bp, 89 predicted proteins | sample 7059261 | NCBI WGS metagenome assembly JAAOEI01 (sample SAMN14008812, study PRJNA610033) | viral metagenome | isolation source: viral particles filtered from seawater | place: China: Hangzhou Bay, Yangshan Deep Water Harbour | collected 2017-10-31 | reverse complement strand
GCGCCAGCGGCGACCTGTTCGATTGTGGGGGGAACCCATTCGCCGGACTTCACGCGGGCTTCCATCTTGTTGACGGCGTGGAGGGCCGTGGTGTGATCCCGGCCCCCGAAGTGCTTTCCTATCGTCGGGAGTGTCTTGCCTGCGTAGCGCCTCGCCAGCCACATGGCGCGCTGACGGGCTTCCGCAACGCGCTGAACGCGCCACGGGCCGACGATTTCAGATTTCAGGATTTGCTCTGTCTTGCTGATGTAAGTGATGCAGTCGGCTATGGAAATCGTCACGCTCAGTTCGATAATGTCGCGCGCGCCCATGAACGCTTCGAACATTCTATGATCAGGCTGGCATGGCCCCTGAATCGGGACTGCGTAAACATACGCTGCCAAGGGATGATCGCAAGGGCGGCGCGGCGGTATCTCCAACACAGGTTCAACCCGCTTAGGGGCTGGCTTTGGCCGGGCAAACATGCGCTCGCGAAAGGAACGCGCTCGTGCCATGATGGCGAACGGGTCGCCTATTTCCGCCCGTGTTGGTTCAAGATAATTTACACGCATGACACTCACCCCCTAGAATTACGCTGCGGCTTTTTCGCGATTGAAGACCGCCGCCGCGTCGATCAGCGTCTTGTTTTCGTCCTGCTCTGGCGCGTCGATGTTGGCTTGTTCCGCATATGCTGGCGCAACCTTGTCGGCGACGACCTGTGCCAGCGCGTGAACGATGATGTGCTTCGCGCCTACATCCACGATGCCCCAGTTCGTGCGGGCGATAGCAGCCAACCGGCGATTCACGGCGTTGATGGCGATGGCTTCGTTTGCGTCGAGTTCATGCTGATCCATAGACTTGCACTCCGTTGATGATGACCGTTGTTTTGACGCGCGGCCCCGCGTATTTCTTGCGTTGTTGAAAGATGCGGCGAAGGAACATCATTAGATGACCTCCTTTATGTGCATTCCGTAGCAGGCGACCATCAGCTTGTTTTTCAGCCGGTAAACCGGGTCTTTCCTTGTGTGGGACGACTTCACGTCCTCAAGGATTAGTTCGCCGGTCTGACTCAAATACTCAAAGTCACCGATGTAATGAGCGACTAACATACCGTTGACAAGCAGCGGGTATTTTGGCTGTCTCGTAAGCCTCGATATGCGCCCCGCGATTTCAGCAAGGCGAAGGACTTTCCAGCGATTGGCTTCTGCAAGTGAATCGAACACGATGCCGTCCACAGTGCGCCGCACCTTGCTTGAACGCGGGATGCGGCCATGTTTTTCAGCTTTCGCAAGCTGCTGGAATTGAGCGGCGGTTAAATGCTCGGTCATTTCGCTCTCTAGCTTGGAACGCTTTTGCGAAACTCGCGTCAGACGTTTACGGGGTAGTGTGACTTTCGCTGGATATGGACACGCTAACGCTGCAACTTTTCCGCCATGTCATCGAACCACCACGACAACCGCCGCAACCACTTGGCTATGCGACGGCGAAGCCTCATTGCCGGATCAGTTCTTTCGCCCGCGCCAGAAGCCTTTCAGCCTCCATAATTTCATCGCTATCTGCACGCGAACCACCTTGGCGAAGAAGTTCAATCTCGTGAGTAATGCGCGCAACTTCGGCCTCTAAACTGCGAATGAAGGCTGACGTGATAGCGTCCTTGAGATATTCAGAACGCTTCAATCGCTTGCGCTTCAAGTTGGTAAGTGTGCCGGGGCTGACGCCTAATACGCGGGCGATAATCGGGCGAACGTCCAGCAGGCTAAGACCTCGCCGGGTTGCTTCGCGATCCTCAAATCGCTCGTACAGTGTTTCGACTGTTACCGGCATAGCTTCTTTATCCTCACGATAGGTACACATTTGCCATTTCCCTTGCGTTACTGATTGCGCATGGAAAACGACGACGCACACACATTCACGACACTTGCTTGGACGGCTAGACTTGTCGTGAAACAGTTAAAGAAGAAGCGGGCGACGACTGAGCGCCGCCCGCAGTTTCGCGAGACGGGAGGGAACTCGCGGGAAGGTGAAGGTTCGGATGGTCAGCCATGCGCGCCACCATTTGCCTTTTCGGCCTGATAGCGAGCGAACGCGGCGTTAGCTTCGTCATGCAGGACGTTCAAAACGTCCATATTCATTTGATAAAGTGCGCGCTGCTCTGCTGCCTCGATGGGGTCGCGAGAAACATTCATGGCTTGTTGTGATTGGACAACGCCAAGTTGCCGCGCCCATGCGCCATAGGCGTCTTTCATGTATTGCGGATAGTCGGTCATTTCCCGCTCCATGTCGTCATGGCAATGCCAGTGAAGGCGAGAGAGAAGCCGATGATGTAGAGGGAGAGGATCATGCGGCCTCGGGGGATTGTGCGGGGGCGGGCTTGGCCGACAAGATCAGGCTTTGGAAAGCGTCAGTTGTCAGCTTGCCATCGCTGGCTTCCGAAAGAGGTTGCCACCAATGAACCGGTACGCGATTGCGATCCCGCCACTTGCGGCGCGTGAAATAGGAAACGCCAAGGCTTTCAGCCACAGCGTCAACCAGTTCCCAATTGAAGGTTTCCGTTTCCATGCGCGGATATTGGACGATTTGTCCAATACCGTCAAGGATTTTCTTGCCCAATTTGTCCAATTAAATAACGCATTGAAAATGCTTAAAATAAGCCATGCCCATACCCGACGACGAAGCACTATTCAATAACGACCTGTGTGGCAGGACGCGCGCCCTACGGGACGAATTGGGCTGGACTGCCGAGCAAATGGCCGTCGCCCTTGGCATCCCGCCCGACCGATATCGCAAGTACGAGACCAGGAGCCCGCTCCCGGCTTATTTAATGGAAAGGTTCTGTCTCATAACGCGGTGCGATTTTGATTATCTGCTGACCGGCAAGGCGAATCGGCCCCGTTCACATATTCGCGAAGTCATTGAAACAAAAGCAAAACGGAAAAAGATTGCCTAGTTGGACAATTTGTCCTTGACCTAATTGGACAAATCGTCCAATGTTCGCTCCATACTCCGGAGCGAGACATGACCAGCAAGCGCCAAAAGTTCATCAAGCTTCTGACCTTCATTCAGAACGCCCCCGAACACTCCCACCACGATATCCTGACTTTTTCCGCGTTCATGGATGACGTGGAGCTCGCCAGCCACATCATCGCGAACGCTCGCGAAATGTCGAAGGCCCGCCAATTCGACCTGATGGCCATGATGCGCGACATGCGCGAAGCCGCCGTGAAGGAGGCCGCGTGATGGCCGCCTTCTACCTCACCCTGTTCAAGCCATTGAAGCCCGGCGACGGGGAATGGCACATGGAATGGAACCTTCTCAACCGCGACGAAACCGTTGACGCGATCTGCGGTGGTGACTTCGCGGATTTTAAAGTCTCTCGCGTGCTTCGGATTGATCCGGACAACGGAAAGTGTGCGGACGAAACCAGCGCAATCGCGCAGTGCGTCTGCTCTCGCACCCACGAAAAACAATACCGCCCCGACGATTATACGCGCGCCTTCCTTGAAGCGCATGGTTTTGATGGCTGGTTTCAGGAGGCCGCATAATGTGCATTGAAACCCGCCTTGCCGATACGGTCGCGCACCTCGACGTTGTGGTTCGCTACGGGCTGGAATCCATCCCCGATGAGATAGACCGAAATCACATCATCGACGCGCTGACGGAAGCCCGCTGCGCCTTGCGTGAACTGCGCAACGCTCCCCGCGCCGCGCTTGTCGAAACAATCCCGAATGAGGACCGCGCCCATGCTTGATCTGCAATCGTTCAAGGGGTTTACGCCGGGCAAGTGGAATTGCGTAGCAGAAAATTTGCGCGGCGGTAAGCATTGGTCCGTCTATTCTGAAACGGACAGCATTTGCATGTCCGATGGAATACACGAAGCCGATAACGGCGAAGCAAATGCCGCGCTCATAGCCGCCGCCCCTGATCTTCTCGCCCTCGCCATAAAGCAGGCAGACAGGATCGCGAAGCTGGAAGCGCGCTTGCGGCGCGACCGCATCGAACTGCAAGCCGTTGTTGATATTCTCGATGCGAACGACCCTTACACGCTCGAATATACCGCGCGATGGGATGATGCGGATTGCGATGCTGCATGCCTTTACGAGGAAGCTAAAAATTCCGTTGAGGAAATCGACGCAATCTTAGCGGAGCCCTACCATGCGTAGCGTGCTGTTTTTCTACGCTCTCGTTTCTTTCTTTGCCGCGCTGGCGGCTGATGCTTGGGGGATCATTCCATGAGCAGTAATTCTCACGACTGGGTTTGGGAAACCAAAGATGGGAAGGTTGTCGCACTTCAAGTTGAATACGACGACGATTGGTTTGCCCGTTGGGCTTTCACACCAGCGAAGCGAAAACAGCTTGAGAAAGAGAACAAACGCGAGATCGCAAAGTTTTGCGCCGATGCAATTAGAAACGATTGTATTCCGAAGCGCCTGCCGCACGTCGAAGCCTGTGAACTCTTGAGGAAAAGTCTATGACCCAACTCGACTGGCTCATTATCGGCTTGCTGATTGCAGGCGCAACAAGCGGTATTCTCATTTGGGAACTGTGCCGCAGCATCGCTCACTGGTTCGCGAGGCCAAAGGTTCAACCCGAATATGAAGATGCGGGAGTGTGATGTGACACCGAAACAAATCATCATGGTTTCGCTCAACATGGACCCGCAAGGGTTTAGCACCGAAGACGCAAAGCTGAAAGCTGCGGCCCGCAAGTTGCGAGACGAAGGCGTTGTCAACATCGAAACTTACGCCGCGAACACAGTCAAAAAGCGGGGCCTGCAAGTTATCGAAGGATACCACATAACGCTGCGGAACAAAACGCCATGAACCTCGCCAAGCAATACACCCAAGCCCGCGCGCTCTATCGTTCCGCTGTTGCTCAATATGGCGAGAACTCACGGACAGCAAAATTCCTGCACAAGGAATTCGTAAAAATCACTAACAGGCTTTTGAAACGCAATCGGGGGAAAGCATGAGCAAGGTGAAAGAGGCCCTAGCGCCACAGACATACTCGTTCCTGGACTATGTAAACAAGTCCACAACCGAATGCTGCAATCGCATCGAATGCCTTGGCGGCACGGTCGATATGCTCATGGGCATGTCGCATCGGGACAGCTTCGAACTGCGGCTTACGGCCATGAAGCTAAAAGGCATTGTGGAACGCCTTGAACGCAAGGCCGATGAAATCGACGGGAGCAAGGCAAATGGATGACCGTATCTCCCGCGATGTTTTCATCTGGCAGACGCTACGCGAACGTCTCGCCGTTCAGCATGAAATGGACGAAGCGGACCCGTCCTTAATAGACACGCTGGACGGCGAGACAACGCTGAATGAAAACCTCGGCAAGGTCGCCTTATCCGCCAAGGAGGACGAAGCGCACGCCGAAGCCATCAAGGTGATGATTGCCGACATGCAGACGCGCAAGGCAAGGCTGGAACGCCGCGCGGATTACAAGCGCCATCAGATCGCATGGGCGATGCAGGAGACGGCACAGCCCAGCATCAAACTGGCCTATGTCACCCTGTCCTGCCACATGGGCAAGCCGAAGATGATTATAGACGAAGAACGCCTGCCGATGGATTTCAAAAAATCTAAGGTGACGTATTCGCCCGACAAGGAACTGATTCAGGACGCGATAGACCGGGGCGACGTTCCCGAAGGCGTCCAGATCGACAACGCCATGCCCGTTCTCACTGTAAGGAGCAAGTAAGATGCAACTGCCGAAGCCTACCGAAGGCGGCGACTTCACGCCAGCGCCAGCCGGAACTTATACCGCGACATGTTACAGGTTCATTGATCTTGGAACGCATGTTTCGGAATACAATGGCGAACGGAAAACCCGCCATGAAATCCTGCTTTCATGGGAACTTGCCGACGAAATGATGCAGGACGGCAGGCCCTACACAATCAACAAGCGTTATACATGGTCGATGCACGAAAAGGCAACGCTGCGGCTTCACCTTGAAGCGTGGCGCGGGCGCAAGTTTGAACAAACCGACTTCGAAGGCGAGAACGCTTTCAACACGAAAAAGCTTTTAGGCGTTCCCTGCACGCTCACAGTGACCCAAGAAACCAAGCCGGACGGGAAGACCGTTTCCAAGGTGTCAGGCGTCGGCAAGGCCATGAAAGGCGTACAAACGCCACCGCTGGTCAATACGCCGGTCTATATCGCGCTGAACCGCGATAGCTTCGATGCAGCCGCCTATGGCGACCTGTCGGACTATTTCAAGGAACTGATAGCGGCCTCGCCTGAATACAAGGAACTGTTCGCAGCACGTCGATTTGCGGACGACCCGCCGCCGCCAGAGCGCGACGACTTTGCGGATCGCGATATACCATTTTGAGGACTAGCCAATGACCGCCGCCGCTTTCTCCGGTGACTACTGCGATTTGAAATTCGTGAAAACGCGCAAGGTCGCGCAGATCACGATTGAAATCCCTATCGAGCAAGCGGCGGCGTTTGTTGCGTCGTTTGGCGCTCCCGATCCGTCGCAAGGCGTGCCGGTCGCGCTGGCAATGCTGAATGATAAGCAACGCCAGGAACCGCCCGCCAAGGACCGCAAGGCATGGGCTGATCTTCCATGCAGCCAGCAAGCGGCGATCCGATGCGGTGAAGTCCCGTTTCAAAAGTTCATGTCCGAATACAATGTTGGACAGGTTCATAATGCTGAGACGTGCGCGCAAGCCGTCCGATGTGTGACCGGCTGCGATAGCCGAAGCGAATTGAATGAGTATGGACCGAAGCAAGATATCTGGCGCGAGATAGAGGCCGAATATCAAACATGGCTTCGCGTGCCGGTCTAACACAACGGGAGGGCGATATGACTGATGATGACACAAACGAACTTGAGCCGTTCTACGATGTGGCGGACGCATTTTTGACGCTGATGTATCCGTATGGAAGCAATGACGCCATAACTATTTTGACGCTTGTTCTAGGCTCAATAGTTGTGGAGTCTTGCAGCCACAAGAAACAAGCCGAAGATATTTTAGATATAATCAAACGCAACCTCACAACGACGATTGAAGAAGCCGCAAACGAAGGTGGCTTTTTCTCTCCTGGCGAAGCTATCCAATGAGACGCGAATTTCCGAAATCCGTCAAGGTCGCCAGCATCAAGGCGAACACTCGCGCGAGGAATGAACATGGCTAACCAAGTTTGCTCTTTTTGTGGGGCCGTTTTCCCGCGCTACAACATAAGTGCGGCGCGGGCGGCTAGGCCGCAATTCTGTTCCAAGGAATGTCGTTCGCTCGATTATCGAACAAGGTCGATAAAAGACCTGAAAACCCGATTCAATGACCGTGTTGCCGTTAGCGGTCCTGATGACTGTTGGGAGTGGACTGGTCGCAGAGACCCCAATGGTTATGGAAGGCTTGATGCAAGGCTGATCTTTGGTCAGCGTGCCCGCCCGTATCTAGCGCATCGGATCAGCTACATGCTGACAAATGGACCCATCAGCGAGCAGCTATCCGTTTGTCACAAATGCGATAATCCGCCTTGCTGCAATCCGAACCATTTGTTTCTCGGGACGCAAACGGAAAACAATGCGGACATGGACAGCAAGGGCCGCAGAACATTGCCGAAAGTACGTCGAGGTTCAGACATTAATACGTCGCGACTGTCTGAACACCAGGTCCTTGAAATCCTTGCGTCGAAATTGTCGAACAAGGAATTAGCTGGAAAGTACGGCGTTAGCGGCACGGCAATTGGAAAAATAAGAAAGGGTGAAAACTGGTCTCATATTCACAAGAGGTTTTGCCATGCCCCGCCGTGAATTCCCGCGCACTGTCAAAGTCGCTGTTGTAAAGCGCGCCACGCGCAACAGCATTCTTTACTGCGAGAAATGCGAACTTCCCGCCAAGAAATGGCAGATCGACCACATCAATCCTGATGGCATTACAGGTGAGCCGGTAATTACGAACGCAATGCTTCTTTGTGAGCCATGCCATGCGGAAAAGACAAAGCATGACGTTGCCAACATAGCGAAGGCAAAGCGCCGGGAAGCCGCGCATTTGGGAGTGAGGCCAGCGCCGAAGCTCAAAGGGCCAAAATTCCACAGGGCAGCGCCGCAACGCACCGCAAGCCGCCCACTAACTAGAACCACCAACTGCTTTAGGTGATGCAATGAGCGAGAAGAAAGAGACGCAACCGAAGCCCAAGACCTTCTGCTATCGCAAGCACTGTGCCTTGCCGCGTTCATGCCGCAGGGCTGGCAAATGCGTATTGCGCGAGACGGATCACGAAAACGCAACGAAAGCCGGAAAGGCGCTGAAATGACCCCCGATGAAATCCTTAAAGGCGCGTGCTTCCCCGACGCTGAAACGCGGGCCGCTGTCGTCGCGAGAGTCGAAGCCGCCTATCAGGCGGGGTATGAGGCGGCGCGGGCGGACTTCATCGCGATTGCCAATGACTACGATGACTGGACCTATTGGGGAATGTACAGCAACGCCAATGCTGCATCTGCGGCTGCGGACGAAATCGCCAAAGCCATCGAACTCAGGCGCGCGTTGACTCCTGATGAAATCAGCGACCTTGATAAACGCCCCCTCCCCGCACCACCGAAGGAGCAGGGATAACCCATGCCCGATCCACAGAAGCCGCCAGCTATCCGGCCCTCGCGAATCGTGGCCGCTGCCGTTCGCGTCATGGTCGCCAGCGGCTATGAAATCGAACTGAGGCCGGACGGAACCGTAATCGCCCGCCCGGTTTCCCCGCAATCCCCAAAGCCCAAGGTTGCCCCGGCCAAGGAAATCGTCCTGTAATGTCCGACATGCCACGCCTTCGCCCTCCGTTTCTTGTGCGCGATGTTTCACGCCACGGACAGGTGCGCTGGTACTTTCGGAAAGACGGCCACAAAACCCGCCTTCCGGACGCCTACGGCTCGAAAGAGTTCATGGCCGCGTATGATGCGGCGCTGTCTGGAAAGCCGCTGCCAGCCGTCCTAAAGCCCGGCGCGGCATCCCTTGCATGGCTGGTCGCCCGCTATCAGGATTCGGCGGCATGGGCGGCGCTCTCGACTGCCACCCGCCGCCAGCGCGGGAACATCCTCAAGCACATCATCGAGACGGCAGGGCAAGCGCCGTTCGCCAGCATCGACCGCAAGACCATCGTGGCCGGTCGCGAACGCCGGAAGGACACCCCAGCCGCCGCCCGGCACTTCATCGACACCATGCGCGGCCTGTTCCGCTGGGCCGTCGATGCCGAGTTAGCCGAAGCCGACCCTACCCGCGACGTGAAAGCCCCAAAGAAGGCCACAGACGGCCATCACACTTGGACAGATGAGGAAGTCGCGCAATTCGAGAACCGCCACCCGTTGGGCTCCCGTGAGCGCCTGGCGTTTGATCTGCTGCTATACACCGGCCTGCGTCGCTCGGATGCCGTCACGGCGGGCCGTCAGCACGTCAAGGGCGGGGTTCTTACACTTCGGACGGCCAAGACCGGGGAAGTCGTTTCCATCCCTGTCCTGCCCGCTCTGCTGGCTTCTATCGCGGCGGGACCATGCGGCGATCTGGCTTTCATCGTTGGGGAGCGCGGCAGGCCAATGACGAAAGAATCGTTCGGCAACTGGTTTCGGAGAGTGTGCAACGCTGCCGGGCTTTCGCATTGCAGCGCGCACGGGCTGCGAAAGGTCGGCGCGACACGGGCCGCAGAGGCGGGCGCGACGGTCGCCCAGCTTGAGGCGATGTTCGGATGGCGCGGCGGCGGGATGGCTTCGCTATACACCCGGAAGGCCAATCGCGTGAAGCTGGCGCAGTCTGGATTTGAAACCCTATTGTCCCACCCTGCATCCGGTGGGACTTTGAAGCCGAAAAATAAAGGAAAAACAAATGCGTAAAAAGCGCATGGTGGGGGAGGTAGGACAGCCACAAACTAGGAAAATCACGGGGTTAGCCCGCAAGGTGGGACAATTATCGACGTTTGAAATCGTTGATGAATTTTCGGCGGCTGTCCCACCCTCCCTCCCCTCTCCCGCAGGGGAGGAAGGAATGAGAAGCTAGTTCCACCAGTCCACAGCCAGGATGAACAGCCCCAGCCCGCCAAGGACGGCGAGCCAGCCGAGGCCGACGCTAGGATTTCCACGTGCAGGCATAGTCGCTCCTATTTTGTGCGCGCCAGCGACTTACGGATTTGCGCAACGTCCCGACGCACCGTGCGGAAATCATACACAGACTGTCGTTTCAGCCGATTGTTTTCCCGCTCAAGTTCCGCACATCGGCGGACAACCGCCATCAGGATTTCGTCGTTGGTCAATAAACGAAAACCACCGCCCTCAACCACCTGCATCACCAGCCTCCTATTCTGACACTTCAGAAAACGTGCGCATCCACAACGTCACGCCGAGTATTTTGAAAGACAGCGTGAACCCCTTGTGTCGAAAGAGTCTAACATATGCGATGGCGTCACCAAGCTTTCGAAAGCTATGCGTGCCGTCGCCAGACCACCAATACACTTGCCACATCCGCCGCTCCATTACTTTTGTGTGAACTTACTCGTTAGATAGGCAAGCGCGCGCATACATTGGTGTTCAGTCAGCGCGCCAAGGATCGCTCCGCAATGTTTAATCGCTTCGATCTCTATGTCTTCGCCGTCCTTTGCGATGCGGACCCATACCGCACCGTCATCTGGCGGTAGGCTTGATCCACTATGCTGCGCTCCGTCCTCGCCGTCGCTGCGCTTACCGTGAGTGTACCCACTCATAAAATTCTCCGTTTATTTGCGTTTCCAGATCACCCAATTACAGACATTAAAATCGCGCCAGAACATAGCAAAAACCACTATCACAACCACCGGCCACACGGCAGCGAGCAACAGGATTTTGAAAAGCTCGCTCACTGTCAAATCGTTGCCGGAACCGAACCACATGAACGACATTAACGATATTCCTACTGCGATGTAGGCAACGAGCCAGATCATTTCACCGAATCCTTCTGTGCCAGATGACGCAGCCAACTGTGAACTTTACTTCATAGTCAAACTCCTGCCCTACATGGTAGTGTTTCAGTTTGATTTCTAATCCCGCGAATCGGGCAGTCACAAGCGGCAACGCCGGTCAAACGCCGAAGACGTGTTCTGTCAGCCCATTGTGAACAACTTGGAAAACTGCTGATAGCGCCGAGAATTGGAGACTCGATCCCCGCCCGGATGATATTTTTGCAGTGCGGCAGGGCGATTCGCCATGCAGCCACGAAAAAGGGCGGCTCGACAAGTGGCATTGTCAAAACCGCCCCGGATCGTGTTCACCAACCGGCCTTTCCGTGTGAGAGCGAGTAGGCAAGTCGGCAACTCGAAAGCATGTTGACGGTAACAAATTGCTCGACTCGCGACAAGCATGGAAAGGCCATTGTGATGGAAATATCCAATGGCATACGGACGATCAGATAAGCTTGATACGAACATTCTCAAGTTCCCGAAAAGGATGCGGCGATCCGCGCCGGTATCGGACCCCGTCACCCCTGAACTGGCGGCAATCGCGAAGGCGTTGCGCGGCTCCCTAGATTTTCAGTGCTGCAATCGAGAAGCCAACCAGCGACATCACCATCAGAAACGCAAACGCGACGACAGACGGGATTGTTTCAGCGAACGCGAGGCCGCTGCCCGACAGGAATGTAGCCGCCGCAAAACAGTAGAAAGCCTTTCGCATCAGTTCCTCCTATTTTGACAGGTAATCGCTTTTCTCAACCGCTTCCGCGATCTTCACAGCGAGAAACGGAATACCCGCGCCTTCGTTCTCTGAAAGTATCAGCGCTATGCCGTCCGCGCTCACCGCTTTCTCGCGCTTCGCGCTTAACCCATTCAGCAACGCGGTCGTCTGCCACGGGTATTGGCCGTTCTGATTGCAACGCGCGATGAGCAGCCCCTTGTGATCGCGCTCGTAAATCGACGTGTGGAAATTGTCGTTGCCAGTGCGTTCGTACACTGCTTCGAAATTCCCCGCCCTGATTGGATCGTGCATAGTCGCTCCTATGATTTCCGTGGACGGCCAGTGCCGGTATTGCGCGGGCCAAGTTCTTTATATGCCGACATCTTGTTCCAGCCGGTCATATGTTTCAGTGCGTCGAAGTAGCTTTTATACCGCGATGCGCGCCAAATCTTGAGCGCCTGCGCCTTCGGCATCCTGCCCTTGCGCTTCGCTGCCTCGCGCGACTTCGCCATTTCGGCGGCGCGTTCCGAAGTCATGCCGCGCTGCGCCCCGTGATGCCGGGAAAGAGCGTCGTTCAACATCCCGACGCCATCGCCAGCGATGCGTCCAGACGGATACTCGACGACGTGCGCGCCAGATGCGCGAATTTTCGCGACGGCTTCGGCGATCTCAAATCGCGTCTTGCCGAGATCCTGCAAGCCCAGGACGGCGAGCGCTTCGTCCTTGCGCATGTTCGGAATTTCGCCAACGCGAATTTCGTGCAGAGACAAGCCGGAGGCCTGCGCCAAAGCGGCGCGGTCTGCCTCGGAAGCTACGAATCCGCGTGTCAATTTGAACCGTCCGAACACGTCGATTGTTTTCATGTTGAGAAACTTTCTTATGTGTATTGACACAATAGGTCAAGGCATTTATAGAAAATCTCTACAGTTTGGGCGAATCCGCCCTGAAAGGCCCGTCATGAAGACCGCCGACGCCCGCAATCTAAACCCGACGCCGGAGGCGCGGCTTGCCATGATCATATGGGGCAAGCGGTATTCTGAGCAGCGCGGCGGATCAATGGACTTTTGGGATAGCCTCACGCCAAGCGAGCAACGTATATGCGAGGAAGGCGTTGAGAAAATACTTGAATCCCATCGGGCTTATAGCCGCTCGTTTAGGACAGAGCGGCCCGCTTTTTCCAAATCAGAATGAAAGGCCCGCTATGCGCCGGATCGAAAGCCTTGAAGATCAGATGAACGGGACTGTTACATTTGATCTTGGCAACAACCAGTTCATCAAAATCGACGCTCGCGATGTTCGCGAGTACGGGGTAGAGGAAATTCTACGCAGCGCAGGGCATGGCGACAAAATCCCCACCGGGCGCGTCAACGTCATGCAGCGCGGGCGGCTTGTCGGCACGGTGCCAGCGACATTCGACCCCGCCGCCATCAAGAGCGCATCTTTCTTGTACGATCCGAGGCCGGGCGATTTCATCCGAAAGGCTGACCATTGGGAGGCCGACAAAATGCTTGGCCCCGGCGATCTCGAATGCGTCTCCGGGTTCATTCCTGCAAACCAGTCATAAAAGGCCCGCATCATGGCAGACCACAAAGGCGACCCGGAAAAACAGACCGAGGAATGCAGGCAAGCGCAGGCCAATAGACGTGAGTGTCCAAACATCAAAGAGGGGTATAGCGATTGGGAGTTGACCCGATATAAGTGTGACGTGTGCGGCGAGCGTTACACGCTTCACGAAGACGAAATGCGCTAACCCGAAAGAAAGGCCGGAAATATGGAAGACGTTGAATGTACGCGCTGCAATGACACGGGATTTATCACCGTTCGAGTGACCTATCCCATGTCATACGTCTGCGCAGGATCACCCCCCGAGGGCGCCAAGGGTGTGACCGAAGCGCCTTGCGATAGGTGCGATCCGGTGAGCCGGTTTCAGGAAGAAACCGAAGACTGCGGAAACTGGTGAAGAGGTGCGTCCGGATGGAAATCAACCCGACACCCGCTGATGAAATTCGCACAGCAGCGGGCGCGATAGCCGCGAGCAAGCCGTGCGTCCGGCACTGCATCGAATGCGATGGTGAAGACCATCACTGGATGGCAGATTGCCCGGAAGACGGCGATCCCGTCATGGTTTGCAAACACTGCGATGCGTGGCGCGAAATGACCGACGACGATTTTGAATTCTGACAGCCAAGAAAGGCCCCACAATGAACGAGACAAAAGAAGCGACACTCCGAAAGGAAATTGAGCAAGCACTCAACCGCGTGAGCGCGGAAAACGGATCGAACACCCCGGATTTTATCTTGGCCGACTATCTTCTCGGCTGTCTGGCTGTTTTCGACGCCACTGTGAAAGCTAGGGAAAAGTGGTACGGGCGGGACCCGAAGCCGGTTATTGCCACAATCGAAAACTGAGGCCGCCTTCTACATCTCCACCTGGATGATGGTTGGCATTTTTTTCTCGTGCTTTGAGAGCACTTCGAGCAGCGCCCCGAGGTTGTCGGACTGACGCCGTTTCATGCGCTGCTCGTCAACGCGCACGTTCGTGTTGAGCACGGTTTGAACGGCCGTCATCTGCACGCGCAAGAGCGTGGCGAACTCCTTGTCCTCAGCCGTCGTCAGGGGCAGGTCGAGGATCTCATTGAGCTTCTTGAAGGCCTTGTCGGTGACGGTCTCCAGCTCGCCCGCGGCGTCGAATGTGGAGGCGACGGGAACGGCCTTGGCCGGTGGCAGGATGTCCGGCAGCACGAACTCCATCTCCGGCTTGTCTTCCTCCGGAGTGAGCACATCCATCGGCTGGGTGCGCAGGTTCAGATAGGCTGGGGGCTTGTCGAGGTTCATGGCACGTCTATGGAAGGATCCAGCGAGCCGCTACGCTTCTCCTGCAGCGCCTTCGCCCCGCTACGATAAAGCTCGTTGGCTCCCTTGGCTACCGCCACCTGCTGGCGCACCAGTTCCATCATCTGCTTGCGCTTGTCCTCCCCCTTCATCGTGGGGTCAACCTCGATCGCGCGAATCTGGCGGGTCAGGGCGGACATCTGCCGGCGGGCGCCATCGAGATTGACGACTACCTCCTCGTTGAACTTGTCGGCCTCGGCGCTGCGCCCTTCACGAGCGGCCTTGCGGGCCGAGCCGCGGGTCTGCGCCATCTTCTCGGCGTTCTCGTAAAAGTCCGTGATGGGCTGCGTCGCCGGGTTGCGCGCATAGAGCCTGCGCAGGAACGGGCTCTCGGACCATTCGGTCTTGGCGCTCTCGCCATACTCCTTGCGCCGGAGCGCCGGGTCGAAGACGCGCACGCCTTGCGAGGCCAGCGTGCCGCCGTAGCCCTGGATAAGGTTGTCGAGCTTGTTCGGCGACACGCCGAAGGCCTCGCCCATGGTACGCGAGAAGTTGCTCGTGGACGGGTTGCCCCGCTCGCCGGGGAGCAGGTTGCGCTCCTGCGTCGGCGGGTCGATGGGGCCGCCGTGGAACGTGCTCTTGTTGAAGTAATTCTCCATCCACGGAACCAGCGCCGTCGGCATGAGAGGGGGCGTGATGGCGTGCAGGACGCTCCCGCTGAAACCCTTGAAGGCGTCAGGCTTGCCGTTCATGGCATCAAGACTGCGCTCGATGCCACTGCCGATCTGGCCGGGGAGCCATGGCTTGGGAACCTTGATGGCGGGCTTGTTCGGGTCCGGGGGCAGGATGAGCCAGTTGTTGTCGCGCTCATGCGCCGGAGCGTTGTCGTAGCGCGGGTCGCCGTGCCCCGCCATCCACGTATAGATCGAGGGAAGCGCGATAAGGCCGAGCGCCACGCCGCCAGCATGCTTGATGCGGTTGGGGCCTGCCTGCTGCGCTTCCTTGAAGAAGCCCTGCAGGTTGCCGTTCAGGAACGTAGTGACGGCGTTCATCTGCTGGATGAGCGCGTCGGAGCCGCGCGCCTGAAAATCTACGAGAGCATCGCGCGAGCGCCAGCCCGCACGGCGCAGGTCCTCCGGCGTCACATGCGCCGGGACATTGCCAAAGGTGTTCGGCTGCTTTGGAAGCTGCGGGCCGGTCTCAAGCTGGCGGCGCAGGTTGGCGATCTGGCGCAGGGCCCGGTTGAACTCGCCGACGCGCGAGGCTGATTCGAAGGCGTCCTTAAACCCTTCGAGCGACTGGATCGGGTGCTTGACCTTGCCGAGCGCGCGGCTGACCGGGCCTTCGTTATTGTAGAGCATGTTGAGGTCGCGCTTGGCCGGGTCGTACTCCCGCGCGTAACGCGCCGACTGGGAACCGCCGCTGCGCAGCCATGCCTTGTAAACATCGGTCTTGCCGACGATATGCGCGCCGCCGATGAGCCAGTCGAGGAAGGGGCGGTAGCCCGATTCAGACTGCATCGTACCTGCGACCTGGTCGCGGATGACGTTGTAAAGGATATAGACCGGGTCGTTGGTCACGCCATGGCGCAGGCCGCGCGAGAAGGTCCCGGCCATGTTGACGAGAGCGTGCAGCTCCGGCTCGCCGAGCCCCTTGGCTGCGGCGGCGATCTCCGGCGTCGTCTTCCAGTACTGCGGCTTGCCGTCCTTCCAGATGGTGATGGTGTCGTCGTCCGGTCGGAACGACTTGCCGCGGATGAAGCCGATGTTGCGCGCGAGCTCCGCCGCGCCCTGCTCCATGGGGTTGTCTCGCCGGGCCATGAGGGTCGATGGCAGAGCCGGGCGCGGGGCCGCGACCGCCGTCCCCTTGGGGGCGTCAAGCATGGGAGGACCGCCATTGTCCCCGATACCGCGCGCCGGTCTCACCATAGGAGCACCGGGCATTGAACTCTGCAGGCGCATGTTGCGGTCGAGGAAGGCCGTCAGTGCGCGGTTGCGCTCGGCCAGAGCAATCATGGTGTAGGTATTGTCCACGATCGAGGCGAGCGGGTCGAGGGTCTTGTACTCCTCAGAGCCTTTGATGGCCCTGACCACCTGGCGCACGCGCAGGTTCTTGCCGACGCCGTTGCTGCCGGCCTCCTGAATGACGCGCTTGAGCGGCACGTACTCCTGGTTGAGCTGCTGCATGAGGCGCATGCCGGCGTCGGAGATGAACCCGGCGTCCTTGTAGTATTGCAGAACGCGGTTCTGGTAGTCCTTGATCTCCTTGAAGACGCGGGCGTAATACTGCCCGCTTGCGTTCACCACTTCCCGCGCGGCGTTGACATCGAAGCCGGCAGCTATGCCACGGCGCTCCAGTTCGAGCGTGCGCTCGGCGAGCATGTAGGCGCGCAGCTTGTTGGCGTCGTAGCCACGGGTGATCTCGGCGAGGCCCGGACCCGTGACCTGTCCGGTCGTATAGTCCACCGTGCCGTGGTTGATGAAGTGCGAGGCGTTGCCCGGTGAGCCGCGCGTGATGCGCGCGAGTTCGTGGATGGTGGCTTCGCCCGGTGCCCGGACGGCTTCGAGCGTTTCGTCGGCGCGCTTGAACGGGTGGAGGTTGTCGAAGATTTTCGTGATCGCCGCGTCGGCCGCTTCCTGCGCCGTCGGCAGCTCCACCTTGCGCTTGCCGATACCGGAGAGGATGGTCTTCTCGGCTTCGGACAGGGGACGGCTGACGGGGTCCACGACCTCGCCGAACTCGGTTGCGCGGGGGAAGCCGGAGGGGCCCGCGCCTGCACCGGGAGGCACGTCGCCGGGAGGGATGGCTGGGGGGCCGCCAGCAGGTGGGCCGGGGGGACGCGCACCGCCTCCAACCATGGATACGGGAGGACCAGCGGGAGGAGGCGGGCCGGGAGGCGGCAGCATCGGAGGTTCGACGCGCGCAGCAGGTGGAGGAGGCGCAGCACCGGGAGGCGGGAGAGCGGCGACGCCAGCGGGAGCTGCCGGCGGAATGTCCCGAAGCGCTGCGCCAGCGCGGTAGTTGCCACCGATGCCGGGGAGGGAACGGATGGCACCGCCGGGGTTGACGGCGAGACCGCCCAGCATCTCGGCTTCGTTGGCTTTCTTGAGGTCGCCCGTCGCTTCCAGCATGGGGTCGCGGATGAGCGCCTTGCTCGTACCGGAGACGCCGGACAGGCCCGCGCCGATGATGCCAAGGACGCGCTCGATGGCCCCCTTGTTCGGGTCCATGGCGGCGCTGGCGCCGGAACGGAAATCTTCCGCGACGCGCTGGGGGATGTTGCGCGGGTTGGGGATGGAGCCGACGACGCGTTCGAACGGCGTCTTGCCGGGGGTGAGCACGGCTTCCTGCTGGGCGACGGGCGGCAGCGCGTCCCGGTTCATCCATGGAGCCTGAACCGCCGGGGCGCTTGAAGGAGAAGGGGCGGCCCCGGCGGCCTCCGGTACGCCGCCTCGACTCGGCGCGGGAGCTTCTGACTGCACCGTCCATCCGCCATCGGCCGGCGCTTCATTGACGACGCCCCACTCGCTCTGCGCCGCGGGCTTCTGCTCGATAACCTTCCACCCTTCGGTGGCCTGAACGGGGATGATCTCCTCGCCGCCGGGGTTCTCTACCTCCCGGACGTTGCGGCCCACCGGAATGGTGATCTGCATGACCATATCATTGCACCTGCTCGGGCTTGCCGTTGCGCAGCGTCCAGCGCTGGCCGTTGGCGAACGTGGTCACGATGCCTTCCTTGAGGGACTGAAGCGCCTGCGGCGGGGGACCTGCCTGCGCCGGTTGCTGCGGCTCGGCGCGCATGGTGCTCTTGCCCCCTTGCTCCTGACGGCGCGCACCTTGCACTGTCTGGCTGCGCTCCACCTTGCCTTGCGCCGCCTCTTCTTCCGTCGTCGCGGGCTGCGACAATTGGGTCGGCATAGACGTATTGCCAATGCGCGGAGAGTAAACATTCGAGGGCTGGCCACGGAACTGTTCCAGTTTTCGCATGGCCTCTTCGCGCTGCTTAGTTACGCCGGAGAGAAGCTGGCTGCGCTCCTGTGCGGACATGGCGGCGGACTGCGCCTGAATGATGCGCCCTGTCGCTTCGCTGTACTGTTTCCACGCCTGCTCGTACTCGCGGATGGCGGCAGCCCGGTCTTTCTCGTCCTTGGCGTTAGCCATGCGCTGCTGGAAGCGCTGCTCGACGGCGGCCATCTGCTGACCGCGCTGCTCGATCTGGCGCTCGATCTGGCCGAGGCGCTGGGTGCGGTAGTCAGCCGTGTTCTCCTGCCCGCGCCGGCGCGTCTCGGCGTTCGTCTCGCCCGTGGTGAGCCGACGGTTGCCCTGCTCCTCTTGGATCCCGAGACGCCGATCCCCTTGCTCAAGACGACGTCGGGAGGTCTCGCCCTGCTGCGCTAGGCGTTCGTCACCCTGGTCGATACGCCGTTCGTTCTGGGTGAACCGCTGCTGCGCGTTGTTCTCGCGTTGCTGGAGCTGAGCCTCGCGCAAGGTGAGCTGCGCCTGCTGCCACTGGATCTTGGCCTCGTCGCTCATCCACGGGCGGAACCTGTCGATCGCCCCTGCAATGACGTGAGGCGGTGCGCCGGGGTTAGCCGCGGCGACACGCTGAGCGATGTCCGGCAGGCTCATGCGGCCGGGCATGAGTTGACCGCCCCCCATCTGGGGCTGCATCGGCTGGGCCTGTGGCATTGGCGTAGCCGCGCCCATCGGTCCTTGAGGCATGTTCGGCGGAGCACCTTGCGCCTGCGGCATGGGAGCGGGACCGCCGCCCATCTCCTGACGGAGCATGTTGCCGATGCGGTCGAAGCTGTTCTGTTCCTGCTGGACCGGCTGAACGCCCTCGGGGAGCGCCGTCGCCCCCATCGGATTACGCTGCTCTTCCTGCGCCTGTCCGAAGAGACCGGCGAGGCGTTGCCATATCGAGTTGGGCTGCTGCGCCCACGAGCCCTGCGCCCCGGTCAGGGCGTTGCCATAGGCAGTCTGCGCGTCGAGGTCCCGACCGCGCTGCTCGTTCTCCATCTGGGCTTGCTGGCGCTTCTCGTACTCGTTCATGCCGTCGATGAAGCCACCGCCGCCGTAGCCGAGAGCGCCCAGAAACGAAATACCCATCGCGCGCTCCTAGAGCATGAACATCATGGCGTTGCCGGCGAGACGACCGATGCCGTTCATCATGGCTTGGTTCGCCGCATTCTCCGCCTGATAGGCACGGATCTCGTTGCCGTAACGGTTGACCGCCGTGTTGTCGGCCGCGTTGCCGCCGGAGAGATACTTGAAAAGGTTGTCGAGGACCTGTTGCGGCATGGCCTGCGTGCCCATGCCACCCGTCTGCAAGCCGTTCATCATGCGCATCTGCAGCTCCGGCGCTGCCATGGCAAGCTGCTGGCCGGTGACGACGTTCTTGTCCATCTGCTGGAAGAGCGGGGCTGCGCCCTGCGCCGCCTGCGCGCCGCGTTGCACCTGAGAGTTGCGCCAGTCGATGTTGAAATCGTTCATGGCCTTGCCCTCAAGGCCCGCCCCGTAAGGCGTCATGGCGATGCCGCGGCTCGCCTGCCCGGCGCGAACCTGGTCCTGCAACTGCTGCTGCGTGCGCTGGTAGAGTTCGTTTTGCGGGTCCATGCCCTGATTTAACAAACTGAAACCGTAGTTTGCGAGGGGGGCCGCGCTCTGCGTGATGTAGTTACCAGCGGCAACCGTATCGGCCGGGTTCCAACCGCTTGCACCGCTCGAACCATAGAGGCCCGGAGCGAAGGCGTCATAGGCCTGCTGCCCGTAATTCGGGGCTGCGCCCATCTGTTCGATGCGCCCGTACGCCCCCTGGTCCGCGGCGCTCTGGTTCTGATACTGGTAGGTCGGTGGGGCGGGAGGCGCTTCGGAACCGGACATTTCAGTCTCCAACGAACTTGCGATACCGGACCTCGAAGGGCGAGTAGCCCAGCTTCTCCAGCAGCTTGCCGAACTTGGGGAAGTGCATCTTCGGCCCGTACTCGACGAATTTCACTCCGCGCCGCCTAAATTCCCGCTCAGCGCCGAGGACAAGTTTGACGCCCGTCCATCCTTCCCGATGAAACGGGTGTAGCCAGATGACATCGTTGAGGGCGAAGAGCGTGGACTGATAATGCAACCGTCCGTGGACAATGAAGCAATTATATCCGACGAGGTCGCCTTCATGCCGGGCGGTGTAGAGCGCGATCTGTCCGGCGCGCTCGTAAGCCATGAGGGCTTCCCAGTTGGGGTCCAACGGGCACTTGTCATGGTCGAGGCCGATCTCGGTCCAGTGCTGACGCAGAAGAGGAAGCGCTTCCTGAATCACGTCAGAAAACGCTTCCCACTGGTAATCAACCTTGTCAGGCCGTGCGCCCGCCAATGCTGTGAGACTTGGCGACGCTTGAGCGCGTGGCATCGGCATTGACGCTCGCTCCTTTCAAAGTGACGCCGTTGTTGTCGGCGTTGACCGAAGTCTTGCCATTGGTCTTCGTCATGCTGGAACTGGGAGCAGACGAAGCTGCCTTTTCTTTCTTGTGCATGCAGACCTCCTTAGCGCAGGATCTCGATGGTGAAGCCCTTGCAGGCGATGTCGCCGGCGCTGTCCGTGCCGTCGGTGCCCGCCACCTTGGCCACGATGGCCGCCGTGGTGTCTTCCGTCGCGGCGACGAAGTAAGGCGTGACCGCCGTGGTGGCGACAATGCCCGTTGCGCCGACCGTCTGCGTGGCCGCAGCCGTTACGATGACGGTCATGTCGAGGAACCAGTTGACGCCGTTGCTCGCCGCAGTCGGGGTCGCGATGACCGCCGCGCCGAAGTAGAGCTTCATCGTCTTGTTGTTGGCGTTCGCGGCGCAGGTGCCCCACGCGCGGAGCCGAACGACGTTGCCGACGGCGAGGTAGCTGGCCGGGATCGAGAAGGTCTTGAGGACCTGTTCGGACGTACCAGCGGCGGTCGCCGACGAAGACCCGTCCTTGTAAAGGATGCCGGTCACGCCGTTATTGATCGACTGGATCAGGGTGTTGAGGGTCGAGCGCATCGCAGCGATGTCCAGCGGCCCGGTGAGGAGTGCAAGAGCAGGCATATTTACCTCCAGAGACAGGGACGATGGTGCCCTGAGTCACCTTACTACAGAATAGCTTCCTATCCAAGATAGGAAGGTCGAGCTTAGTTGCGGCAGAACACCGTGAGGTCGAAGGCCGAGAACGCAGAGGCTGCGCCCGTCGAAGCGCGCGCCACAAAGAACGTGAACCCCGTCGTGGACTTGGAGAAGTTGTACCACGCCATGTCCGTGAACCCGCCGGACCCCGTGGGTGTGAAGTGGACACGGTAGTTTGTGTCAGGGAGCGCGCTGGTGAAGGTGACCGTGTACGTCCCGGCAGCCAGCGTCACCGAAGCGCAATTGATCGCCCCTGCGCCCACCGTACAAGTCGCGGAGGTCCCGTCCGAAATGGAAGCGTCCATACCGATGAGCTGCTTCCACGAAGCCGTGGAACCGTCAGTTGAAAGGTACTCCCCGCTGTTGCCGGTCTGGCTCGGTAGTTGGGAGGTGACCACCAGCGCCGTGCCGTCGATCTTCTGGTACGCGCGACAGCGCCAGTTGCCCGACCCGAGGTACTCCATGATGGCGCTGTCGCCGGCCGCCGTCGTGATGTTGGCGGAGCCGGGCAGGATGAGGCTCGTGCCGTTGTGGGTGAAAGTCAGCGCACCCGTGAAGCGGATGAAATAGAGGGGGCGGTCGGTGGAGGCCGAGGACCCCAGACCCGTGATCGTCGTCGTGCCGGTGATGGCGATGTTACGGCTGGAGATCGTGCCGAGGTCCGTCGTCGTGGCGCTGGCAAGGTTGGTCGCCGGGCCGTAAGCCGCGAGCTTGTCGTCGAGCAGGACGTAGTAAGTCCCGTCGAAGTAACCGCTGACGATGTCGCCGACGACGATCTCGCCGCCGGTCAGGGCCACGACGCCCGAAGGGGTCTGCTTGCGCACGTCCGTCAGGCCGGTCGAGTTGAGGTTGAAAGTCGTCGCGCCCGTGTTCGTGAAGCCCGCCTCAAAGTAGAAGCGGTTGCCCTCGGTCTTCGTAAAGCTGTTGGGGACCAGCGCGGCCACCACCTGCGCATTGGCCGACCCCGTCGAAGCCGACGTGGATATGTACGCCGAGGAGCCGCCGAAGTTACGACCGATGGGCGTCGTCAGGCCGAGCAGCGCCGTGATGTCGCTGTTGGCCCCGGAGGCCGCAGCGTTCGCGTTCACCTGAGCTTTGATGTAGTCGAACATCGACTGCACCGTGGGGGCGTCTGCCGTTACGCCATTGATGAGGGTTGCAGGCAGGGTGCCAATGATAGGCATTACTCGTTATCCTCCTGCTGGATGAAGCCGGTAATCCCGCGGCGATAGGCGAACTTGCCGATGCGCACGTCCGACCGGCTCTCGCCGGTTACATGGATTCTCATTCGCCGGTACACGACCTGATCGGTCCACTGGATGAGGCGCGGGCGCAGCCCGTTGGGCGAGCCGCCCCATGGCGCAGCCCCCCAGACGAAGGCTCCCCAGATCGTCGCCGAACCGGTCGGCGTGTAGGTCGCGGACCCCAGAGTCACGTCGTCCTGATCGAGCGCGGTGATGGTCAGTGGCGGCATGCCCGAGACGAGCGCCATGTCCAGTGTGCACTCGTTACCCGCTATGACCATCTCCGCCATCGCACCGGGGTCCGGCATCATCACGGTCGCCCAGTCCCACGACAATTGCTCGCCGTTCTCCTCGAAGGTCGAGGACGCCGTCGCCAGCACGTCGGACTGCCACAGCTTCGCATTGATGCCCGAGGCCACCATGATGAACGAACTGTCGTAGGGGACTATCTGCGCCGCCGGGAAAGTGTGCGGCCCCGACCAGATGCCCAGCGCCGTGTGCAGCCAATACTCCTGCACGGGCGCGTTGAGCGCCGCGTTGTTCTGCACGCTGATTCGCATGACCCCCGACGAGAAGGCCGCCACGACGCGCGAGGGCACCGCCGCGTAAATGAACGGGAGCGCCACGCCCTGACCATAGGCACCGATGGGGTCGCTCACCTTGGCGTTGAAGTCGATGAGGCGCACGCCGTCAGGCGCCATGAACATGATGCCCTTTGTCGTGGAGACCACCGAGTTCGGAGCCAGCGTGCCTGTCGAAACATTGAGGGCGTTGATCTTGAGAGGGTCGCTTGTCGAAGCCGCATCGCCCTGCACCTGGTAGATGTCCGAAACACCTTTGAAGACGAGCATGAACTGGACGACGCCGCCGGAGAGCTGCGTGTTATAGGCGACGCCCTTGGAGACCGTCAGGCGCGTGTTGTCGCCGTAAGTAAGCACATGGCTGGCGTCGCTGACGTTGAGGGTCAGCGGGTCGGTGAACACCTGCGACGGCTGCCCCGTCGTCGGGTTCAGGAGGAAATAAGCGCGCTGGTAGTACTGCGTGCACCATGTCGGGACGCTCGTGAGCGCGACGCCAGAGCCGGAGGTCGTGACGTTGCCAGCGCTATAGGCCGGGGCGGCGGGGTTGCTGAGGTCGATCCAGCCGAAGAAGTTCGTAACCCCGTCGTAACCCGGATGGGTGATGACGAGATAGACGCCCACCAGCTCCATGTGTGGCGGGTTCCACTCCCCCGAGGTCGAGGGGCTTGTCGGGACATTGAGCGCCGTCACGCCTGTAATGGGGATGTTCACGTCGCCGACGACATCGTAACAGAACGGCTCGTCGTAGCCCGGCGTCGCCGTCGAGGCGACCATGCCGTAGATGTAGCGGCCGAAGCGGAAAAGGCACGAGACAAAGCCGGGGTTCGTGAAATCGGCGAAGTCATATTTCTCGACCGAAGCTGGCCTGCAACGCCAGATCCCGCGCGTCGTCGGGTCGGGAATGAGGTTCTCAAGCTCCGACATATTGCCAAAGACTTGGCCCTCGCCGCCCTGCGTCAGCGTGCCGTCGATGCTATCGGTCAGGCCGATGGGGGCGAAGATGACGGGCTCGGCGCGTACGCCCATGGCTCACCATCCCAAGGTTTTGGTATTCGGAAGGAGGCGTCCGGGGCCACGGAAACGCGAACGGTCGAGATCGACGTTCATCGCCTTGCCGTTGTGGTCGTCCTTCATCTTGAGATAGCGGTCGAGGATGTCCACGGCGTTCGCAAGGAAGCCGCCGGCCCGGTCGTCGTTCGTCACCTTCATCATCTCGCCCGCGAGGCGCGTGACGAGGTAATTCGTGTTCGGGAACCATGGCACGTCGGTCGAGGTCGCGGGCGTCGTGATGTCCGCCATCTGCCGGTAGTAGCGCACCGTGAAGACATAGGCCCCGCTCGGCGGCGGCCACAGGTACATATTGATCGGCGAGGCGCTGGCGTCCGTCGCAAAATAAGTCGGGTAGCTCATCATGCCCGGCGTCTGCACGAGCGTGTCGTAGCGCGCCTGGTCGATGAAGATGGGGAAATACTGAACGCCGTTGATCGTGAAAAAGACATCCCGATACTTGGCGCGCAGATAATCCGACGGCATGGCATAGGGGCCAGCCGAGCCCGTCGTCGTGAAATTGTAGGTGGTACGGGCTGTGTCAAAATCGTAATTCTGACACAGCTCCTGCAGGATCATGTTCAACCACTCCCCGGCGATGGTCGTGAAAGCAGGAGCCTTCGCAATGCGGCACGCCTGTTCCACGATCTGGGCAGCGGTCAGAGCCATCTAGTCCTCGCCAAAGGCCGCGATGACGGCCTTCAATTCCTCGATCTCGCGCTTGGTCTTCGCAATGTCTTCCTGCCCCTTCACGAGCGTGATCCGGGCGTTGCGCCGGTTCTGCTCCTCGTTGGGCGGGACCTTGTAGTCGCCCTTGCGGCCGGACTGGGCGAACTGGCGCTCGCGCATCTCGCGCTCTTCCTCCAGACGCATGAAGTCGGCGTTGAAGCTGTCGTACTGCCGGGTCTGCTGCTCCAGCAGCTTCTCCAGCGCTTCTTTCTTGGAGACATTCTCGTAGTGCAGACGCTGGCGCTCCACCGCGCGGCCAATGCGGTCGAGGAGCTGGTCGAGCTCCTTGCCGGCCACGTCCTGCGCGACGTGTGTCTGCATCACGATCTGTCGGCCATTGCTGAGGTCGATCTGGTAGGAAAGACCAATGGCGGGTGCTGTCGAGGCATCCATGTGGTTACACCCTCATCAAGCTGGAGTTCGAGCGACCCATGTCGTTCGGTCCAATGCGCACCTGGCGCGGACGGCGGTAGAAGTCCCGGTTGGAACCCCCAATCTCTTCCTCGTGATCCCATGTACGGGCCACGACATCGCGGATGGTGTCGAGTTCCTTCTTCGTGAAGTCATAGGTCTGACCATGAAGGAACACGCGTCCGTCGATCATGATTCGGTCGGCATGGCCGGCGAGGTCGATCTGGTAGGGGATCAACTCCTCTTCCGGGTCCTGCTCGCGCAGGGCCTCGACCTTCATCGCCTCGATGTAGGCGTTGCGCGCTTTCTTCTTGCGCTCTTCAACGACCTCGTCGGCGGCGATCTTCTTGAGTTCTGCGCGTTCGGTTTCGCTCAACAACTCAAGGTCGGGGATCATCGCAGGGGTGCCGCGGGCGCGCCCCTTCACTGGTTTCGTCATACTGCTTCTCCTCAGCTATGCGTCCAGCTCGTCGAGCCATCCGCAATCGAGTTCGCCGAGACGAGGATCGGCCATCCCGTGGAATCAACGCCGATGTAGTCGCCGGGCAGAATTTTCAGGATGCCCCGCCGCGGGACATAGAGAAGCCCAGCGCGCGAAAAAGCGCCGGGGTAAACCGCGTTGCCCTCGACACCGTCGTATTTGATGGCGTTGCGGATCGTCGCGAAATCAGCGTCCGAAAGAGTGGCTGGCGCAGCCGAGAACGCCACGGCGGTCAGCGTGGTGGTGGCATTCGTTCCGAGCGTTTTTGTGGCCATTGCCAAGTCTCCTAGATAGTGTTATACGAGAGTGGTTCAGGAGAACCACTATGGCCCGCAAACCTACGTTTACCGAAGAGGGCAAGACCTGCCCGCGATGCAAAGAGTTCAAGCCACGCTCGGACTACTTTAAGTCTAAGGACACCGTCCACGGCATGGGAGTTTACTGCAAACCATGCACGCAACAGCGCCACAAAGAGTACATGCACACCCGCCCGGACCTGATGGCCAAAGTGGCTAATCGCGCCCGCGAGTGGCGGAAGGAGAACCCGGATGTGCAGTGGAAGCATGATCTGAAAAAGTACGGCATAACCCCGGAAGACTATAACCTCCGCCTTGCCGCACAGGGCTACCGCTGCGCGATATGCGCAGACGAAGAACCGGGTGGGCGCGGAAAATTCCATGTCGATCACTGCCACTCTTCTGGAGCCGTCCGGGGCCTCCTATGCCACCATTGCAACGTAGGCATTGGTAACTTGAGGCACCGGACGGATATTCTTGAAAGCGCTATCCGCTACCTATCAACCGAAGGTGGTTGAGAAGGCGGAAGTGCTTTCTATGCGCATAAAGAACGATTGATTTTGCAGAATCGTGCCGTAGTAGCACTTCCAGCCGACCACGCGGAGCTGGTTCAGCGGGTCCGACTTGTCGGCTTCCTTGAGGTAGGTCGTCTTGAGGTCGTCAAGCATGACCTGTCCGTAGGCGCCGCGGCCGAAGATGAAGGACGGGTAAACCGTGACGCCGGTCGCCGGAGCCGCCGGAGGCGTCTGGCTGGTGCCCGTGCCCGTGATGATGACCGTCTGGTTGGCGGCAAGCTGCGTCGCCTGCCCCTGCATCGGGCCGCTCGTCGGACCAGCGGCGCAGAGGCCGAGGTTCGTCGGGGAAGTGCTCGTCCCGATATAGACGTTGAAGGTGTAGCCCGAGAGCGAGGGCAAAACCACCGAGATCGAACCCGTCGGGCCGGTCACGGAGACGGACGCCGACACCTGGTAGATGCGGCTCTCGTACTGGTTCTGGCTGTCCGACGCCGTCACCTGCACGTAGTAGGTGCCCGTCGCCAGCGAACCGGCGGTGCCGGCCGAGCCGTTGATCTGCGCCACGCCCGTGTAGGACGGGATCATGTTGGAGCGGCAGAAGCGGACGCTGGACAGTTCGCCGAGCTCGTTGTTATAGAGCCGGTTGATGTCGCTGTACGACCACGCCGTTACCACCGTGTTGTTCTCGCGCATGTCCTGCTCGACGAGCGGGTGAATGACGGAGACATAATGGGGGAGGCTGCGCGGATTCGCCGAGGCCTTAGAACCGCCCGCCTTGGCATCGACCTTCGTATCGGTCTGCTCGTCGCCCATGAAGCGCGGAGCGCCGATGGTGTTGAGGATACCGACGGCGCGGTTGATTTCATGGACGTTCAGAACGTCACCAGCGACCAGCGAGGCGCGGGCGCCGCGGCTGTTCACGTAGTTGATCTGCGTACCGGCCATGAGGTTGTTGTAGGTGTTGCGCTCCAGCGTTTCCGCCACCTGCAGGCCGGTCAGTTCGATGGCCTTCTTGAACAGCGGGTGCTTGATGGTCAGCTCGGCCACGTCGGTGATCGTGACCTTGTCGCCCCATTGCTGCGCGGTCGCGGAGACCTGCGAGATAGACATGGTCTGGCCGATCGGCGGGACGCCTTCGGACAGTGTCGCATAGGGGAGCGGAATGCGCTCGAAGCGGGTCGCCGTATAGGTCGTGCCGCGCCCCTTGGGCAGCGTCAGCGGGTCGCCGAACTGATAGACAACGAGCTGGCGGCGAGCCAGCGGCAGGGTCTGGTCGGCGATATAGGCTTCAATGTCAGACGAGAACTGTGATGCCGAGTTCGTGGGCATTGCCTTTTCCTTTCAACAATGGCCCCGAGCGGCAGCTCAGAGAGCCACATTCTCCAACCTCTTCTCCAGCGACTGCCGTGGCCGACGGTCGCCATTCATGTCCCCACGGCTCTGCGCCGGAGGAGGCTGACGCCGGGATGTCTCCCGACCCTTCGGAGCCTGCTTGCTGGCCTGCTCCAGAAGTTTCTCCCCGAGGACCAGCTTGAGAACTGTCTCGCGGGGCACGTTGATCTTGTTCTCGCTGCGGATCTTCTGCAGCGTCGTCTCGACCTCGTCGGCGAAACGGGCGTAGCGCTGGGGCAGCTTGTTGCGAAATTCCAGCCGGTCCATCTGGTCCATGTTCTGGAACTGCTGCTGGGCGAGGACGCGCTTGTTCTCTTCCGTCGCCTTGTTGAGCTTGTACTCGAACCGCTCTTCGGCGGTCATCAGGGCGAGGCGGTCTTCCTCGGTCTGGGCATCGCGGAGGGCTTGGGCGGCCTGCCGCTCGGCGCGGAGGGCCGCGAGTTCCCGTTCGACTTTGTTGCGCTCGGCAGCTTCTTGCTGGGCGAGCTGCCGGAAATGACGGATTCGGTCGTTAGGGGCGTTTCTGCGAGGCTGGCGGAGCTGGGGCTGGTCCTGCTGCTCTTCGCCTTCATCGAACTCGCCATCGGCGTCGCCGGCATCCTGGTCTTCGGCATCGCTGAGTTCGAGGTCTTCTTCATGCTCATCCTCCGGCGGCAACGCAACCTTCTCGACGGGATCGGGGCCGTCCCCATCGCCGTCAGGTGCATAGAGTGGTTTGAGTTGAAGCGCCTTAATAAACATCCTGCTCTCCTTCGTGATGACGCACACGCAGCGGCGGCATTTACGTTGCCGAACGGCGTGGATAACACTCCACGGGGCGATTAGGTATTTATGCCCGTAGCGGGGCTTTATGTCAACGCCATTTGGGCAGCAGGTGCAGGTTCTGCAGCAGCCATGCAGCCCCCGCGCCTATCGCTGTGAAAATTGTCCCGAAGATGCCGAGGACTGCAATCCCCTTGTCACGCGTGCGCTCCAGCGAATCGATGCGGTCGGTATGGTCTTTGAAAAGCGTTTCTCCCTTCACGAGCTGGGCGTGCATAACCATCTGGCGCTCTTCCATCCGGACCATGGCTGGGACCATGTCGTCCGCTTTCTGTTCGATCTGGTCCTGCTTCGTGTCAATCTTGTCGAGCTTCTGCAGGATCAGCCGCGTAACCGTCTCGTCCATTCCAGCCCCCTAAATCATTTCTGACACCATGCTTTGCGGCGGGCGTTGTTGCCCTTCACTTCGTCAACCGTTTGCGGAGTATCTTTTGAGGACCAAGAGATCGGCCGCCATTGCCCACAGGCGTCAGTCACGCCGGTGCCCGTCGTCTGACAGGCGGCAAGCAGGGTTGCGCTGGCACTCAGCAGAAGCAGCATTCGCAGTTTCCGCATCGTTATTCCTCCTTGCGGCCTCAGCCTTTTGCTCCAGTAGGACTGCTTCCCTGCCGTGCCAGTATGCGGTCCTAACTTCCCATTTGTGCCATAAATAAGCGCCAAGAACCAGCCCGGCCAGACTGAGCGCCTTCCAGTTGGCCTTGGCAAAAGCTAAAACTATCGGGATGGTAGGCATCAGCCCTCTCCGTCCTGTTTCTTGAGATAGACGATCGCGATGGTCCCGACGGCCGCGGCCACGGCCCCGAGCGCCAGCGCCGTCTTCCAGTCGATCTGGCCGAGCGCGCCGAGAGCCGCTGCCCCGCCTGCTGCCAGCCACTGCCCGAACTGGGTGAAGACGGTACGCGACTTGGTAATCGGCTTGCCCGTCGGCTTGTCCACGGGCGTGCGGGACGGCGCGACATCGTCGTCATCCACCTGCACCATCGGCCCGGCGGTCTTCATGAACAGCCGCCCCTCGTCGGCGCGACGGCGCACGAGCCCCTTCATCACTTTCCCGGCTGCCTTGTTCCACATGGCCAGCTTGGAGGGGACGTTGGCAAAACGCTTGGCATTGACCTCGCGCAGCACGCTCGATTTCTCGAAATGACCCTCGCCGACGTTGAAGCAAAACGACACGAGCGCCGAGAACTGGTTGTCGTTAAGCGGCACTTTCACCCGCGCCGCCACCGCGCGCTCAAACTTCTTGAGGTCGCGCTTGAGAATATCCTCAGCATCCTGCTGCAGAATGCGCATGCCCTGAAACACCTTCGGCGCACCGGCCGCCGACGTATGCCCGTAGCCGATCGTCCACGGCTCGCCACCTGTTCCCGGATCCGGGTAGGCGGTGAGACGAAGGCCTTCGTGTTCCTTGATGAGCGCAAGGCCGGCAGCGTTCAGTTGCATGTCACACCCCCAAGTCGAAGTTGGTCGCGTCGGGTTCAACCGCTGCCTTCCATGCAGCGAAAGTCGCATAGTTCACGCCGTGGTAGCGCCACGGGAAGGCGTCCAGCGTGCCGGATTTGTTGTAGTAATTGTTGCCCGAGAAATGGATGTCCTGCCCGACATCCACGTCCACGAAGATGACGCCGGTCGCGCCGTCGTTGACGAAATTGTTCTCCGTGACCCACGTCTCCTGGCAGTTGTTGCCGGTCGTCGTGTTCACATGCGCATCGAAGTGGCGGGTGCCGTTATTACCGGCGATCGACTTTGTCGTCACGCCCGTGACGACCGTCCCCGTCTTAGACCCCTTGATGACGACGCCGTAGGCCGTAAAGTCCGTTACCGAACCGCCCCGGATCGTCGGGCGCGATTCCTTGATTCCGAAGCCGAGGTAGCACTTTGTCAGGACGCAGTTCTCGACCAGCGTGTCCGCCCACGATGCAATGAGGATGGCATGGAAGCCGGAGGTCTGCGTAGCTGCATCCGCCCCGGTTATCGCGCAGTTCCTGACGACGCCGCCATTCAACTTGCCGTTCGAGGCGTCGAAGTCCGTCGTACCGTCGTAGCCGATCGTGATACCCTTGGAACTCCCAAGCGCCGCAGCAGACAATTCCGCCGTCACGTTCTCAACGATGAAGCTACCGCTCTCCAACGCGGGAGAGCGCTGGCTCGCCGTGATTGTAATAAGGTTTATCGCTTTAGCCGCGTTGTTCCCGTCCACCGTGTAGTCACCGGAGACGTAAGCCCCTTCGACGTCGCGAATGTTCACAATGGTCAGGGACGCGCCGGACATCGTGGCGTCCATGGTGATGTCGGCATGGGTCGGGTTGACGGAGACCGTAGCTCCCGCCTCCTGCCCCAAAAGGTTGGCGAGCCCCGCCGCCGCGCCGCTCGTCACGCCGGTATGGACGAACGTACCGCCGTCGAGGACGAAGCTCGCCCCGGCGCCCAAATAGTGCTCGAAGAAACCGCGCCCGACGGAAAGATCGCCGGTTGCGTCCGTCAGCGTCAACCGCGCGTAGCACTTTGTCGCCGATGTCCATATCGCGAACAGCGTGCACGCGGCGATGTCGGTGCTGTTGATGGCGACATCGAACGGCTCCGTCGGCGTGTTGGAAAGCTCTATGCCTTGCGTATTCACGCTCTGCCCGTCGATCGTGATATGGCCGATCGTCGCCGCAGCGGAAATCAGCAGGACCTCAGCCCCGGTCGTTGCCTGCAGCGTCGCCCCGTGCGGCTCGACACTATCAAGGCCGCCCGCCTGCAACGATAGCCGCGAAGCGTGCTTATAGGGCTGTGGCGAGTTCGGGTCCCCGTTCAGCATGATCGTCTGCGTCGCCGCCGACGAGGAGTTCACCGTATCAATAGTCAGGAACGGCGCAGCGCTGGACCCAAGCCCGGTGCTGTCGGAGCCAATAGGGATGCCGCCGTAGCTGACCGCCGAAGCGTACATGAGCGGCGCGAGCATGACGGAGATATAGGCGTCGAACCCCTCGGCGATCGCCGCCATCTGCGCAGCCGAGTAATTACCGATCATCAGGAAGCGCGCATAGCGCGCCGAGAATTGATCCGCCGTCCCGTTATTGTTGCGGGCCAGCCAATAGAGGCTGCGCCCCAGCACCGCCGTCGCCGCCAACGAATAGGACCAGCCGGCCAGCGCGCCGTTCTTGTAGGCCACCACCGTGTTGCCGTTGCGCTGCACGCCGAAGTGGCCGATCGAGGTCGTCGCCGAACCGCCAGCCGTTCCCGCCGTCGTGCTGACGTTGAGCGCCGCACCGTACTGGCTGCCCCCCGTGCGCGGGACAAGACCCGTACGCCCAGTCGTCGTTCCTATGACACTCGCGATGGGGATGTTGCTGTTGGCGACGTTCGACGCCTCCGACGTGACGATGCCCCCCGCCGAGGTCTGGAAGCGTACGCCGTCACTGCCGAGGACGAAGTTCGTATCGTAATACCCCGTCGAGGCGTCGCCCTTGGCCCCGTAGCCCTGCGCCTGCACCGTCGTTCCGACCTTCGTCAGGGACTTCACGCCGGGGGCGATGAGGTTGATGACCTCGTTGGCGGCGTCCTCAGCCCCGAACACGTCCCAGAAGACATCCGTCGAATCGAGCGCCCCGACTGTCTGCATCAGCGAGAACATGCCGAGCATGCCCCCCTTGCGCGCCGCCGTCATCGTCGTGGGCATACCCGCCGCCACGACCGCCAGATAGGGCAGAGCGCCGTACATGAAGCCATAACGCTGGTTGGCCTCGACGATGATCTGGTTGACGCTCGGCGTCACGTCCTGCATCGCCACGGACGTGAAGGCCGTCATGTGTTCGTAGTCCGCCCCCATCGCCGCATATATTTCAGCGAAGCGCTCGTCCGTCTCCGTCACCAGCGCGTTCAGCGCGTCGGCCAGATTTGCAGGGCTGACCTCTACGAACTCCTGCAGCCCCGTCGCCGGGACCGTGATCTGCTCGCGGATATACTGGAACCACTGGTTTATCTCGCGGATGAACGTGTTCAGCGCGTCAACGACGTTCGGCGCGGGTATATCGACGAACTGGCGCGAGAGAGCCGGCGCGGTCATTCACAGCGCCCTCAGCCCGGTCGTGAGCGTCTGCACGCGCGTCGTGTAGAGAGCCACCTCTGCTGGCGTCAGCCCCCCGCCGAAGCCAGCATAAGAAAGCTGGCGCGTCGTCCCCGTGAGCGCCAAAGGTTGAAGGATGCGCACCGCCACATCAGGCAGTCCCGCCGACACCGTCGTCTGCGTCGCCCCAAGCTGCGCCCCCTCTCGCCAGTAGCGCGTGTCGTTTGAAGCCGTGCGGGTGATGCCAAGAAAACCGGAACCATCAGTGTTCGCAACAGTCGGAAGGTTCGCCCCGTTGTTGGACCGGCAAATCATCAGGTCTGCGCTGCGGAAGCGAATATACGTGTCGTTCGTCCCGTTGCATCCTATTTCAAACCCTGACGATGCCGCCGCCGTGTGCGCCATAGCGAACATGTGCATGCTGTCCTGCAACCAGACACCGCCGCCGGTCGAAGGGATATAGCCGTTCTGAATATAGTCGGTGTTCACGCCTGCCGACGCGCCGGAGCCAGCGAAGCCCTGCTTCGTCGTGAAGGTAAAGGTCGGCGCTGCATCCACCGTCGCCACGCGCGCCGGCACTTTCCAGTCGATGTAGCACTGCGCCGCCGTCGTCAGGCAGAGGATGTTGCCGCCGTCCGTCTTCGTATAGAGCCCGTCGGCTTTCATGCCGATGAAGAATGCGTTGATGAGCGCCTGCTGCGCGCCTGTCAGAGCCGTCCCCGTCGCCGCCACTGCGTCGAAGTAAATCTGCGCGTTGACATCGACGAATATGCCCCTGTTGAGGAAGGGGACGGGGAACATCAGGTCAGCCCCACGAGGCTCGTCGCGGTCGTCGCGTTCATCACCTTCACGCACTGGCACCAGATATACTGGCCCGCCGGCACGCCGACAAACTCAACCACGTTGCCGTACGGGTCGGTTATGGTCACGTTACCCGCGCCGCCGACGTAGATGGCGTTGAACGTGTTGTTGGTCGAGTCGCTCTTCGTTATGGCCTTGCAGGCCGTTGGCATGGAAGGTCCAAAGTTCTGCGCCATCTCTCGCTCCTACTGCATGCGGCCGGCGCCGACGGTGCGCGGCATCACGGCGGGGTCCTTCATCTGGTCCTGGTGGATCATGCCGGCCGGGCCCTGTCCGGGCCTTGGGCCTGCCGTCTGCGCACCGGGGCGCGGCTGTCCGGGGACGCCGTTCTCTGGGCCGGGCTGACCCGGCTGGGGCTGTCCGGGCATGCCCCCGAGCTGCGCGGCAAGCTGCGCCTGCATCTGCGCGAGGGCCGACTGGTGCTGGAGGATGTGAATGCGCAGCGACCCGTTCTGGTCGGCCTGCGGGCCCGCTGCACGCAGCGCCTGAATGTGTGTCGCCATGTGCTGCTCGTGATCGTCGAGCGGGTGTATCGGCAGGTCCATCCCGCCAAGCAGGATGGCGCTCTCTTCCTGCGGATTCTGGCTGAGCTGGCTGCGCAGGTCCTTGAACACCAGCGGCGCGAGGTACGGCCCGAAGGCGCTCTCGACGAGCTGCGTAATGGCCGGAGCAAGGTCGAGCCTGAACCCCTGGTACATCTGCGGCGGGATGGTTCGGATGACGTTGATGGCGCTGATCTGCTGCTGGATCTGCTGCGCCCCTCGCGCCGCCTCGACGCCGAACCACCGGAACTGCCAGTGGCGATCGTACGTGACCATGGGGATGCGCTCCATGCGCGCCCGCAGGCCCAGCTCGCCATACTGCCGGATCGTCAGCTCTTCGTCCCGGTACTGCATGTCGAGCGCGGCGAAGCGCTGCACCATCGGGGTCAGGATGGTCCCCTCGACGATGGTCACGGCGTCGGCCGTCGTCAGCACGTCAACCTGCTGCTCCGCGGCAACCTCGGCCTGCGTCGGCTTGCGGTACGGGTTGCCCTGCGTAATCATGGCCGGGTTGACCGAGAGGGTCGAGAAGACCTGCTGCTTGGCCGAATTGACGATCTCAAAGGCGTCCTTCCAGAGCTGCGGAAACTGCGCAAACTGGGTGTCGTTGGGACTTGTTTCCCACACAGCAGCGAGAGACAGGATCATAGACCCGACCCGAGGATTTTTGGCCGGGTCCGTCATGATGATGGGAAGCAATGCGTATGCCGCGCTGTCCATGCCTTCGTTAAGCGCGTCGTTGGCGGCATAGTTGAAGTCCGCGACGGCGGCAACCTTGGGCTTGCCCTTGAAGGACCCCGGCACTTTCTCGACCGGGCCGGACAGGATGGGGCAAAGGTCCGACCAGTACGGGTTGCGCCGGACGCTGAGGATCTTGTCCTCACCACCGAAATAGACCCGGCATAGGCGCTTGCCCTCCGGCAGCTCGACCTTGAACCATGCTTCGTACACGAGGCAGTACATGCCCCGCGCATCGCGTTTGATGCCCGCCGAATCGACCAGATGCTTGGCCACGTCCTTGTGGCTGTCGGTCGCGTCCACGTCCTCTTTCATCGCGGCAAGGAGGCTCTCGGCAGCGTCCCCGTCAATCTCGCCGTCCTCGACGAGGCACTCGACCTTCTCTGGCGACCAGCGGCGCAGCAGGCACACGCCACCGCCCTGCTCGAAGGCTTCCTCGATACTGTCCACGGTCGCCGGCCAGACAACGAGGTCCGGGTCCGATATGACCTCGACCGAGGGCCATTCGTCGCGGATCTCCTGCTCGGTCGCAGGCGTCGCGTCCTCCTCTTCCTCGGCCTCCTCGTCGATCAGGGGCGGGATGAGGTCGTCGCTGTCGTCGGGTCCACGCTCGCTCACGAACCGTTCGATGCAGGTCCAGTCCACATAGACCGAGTACTGCCCCTCGATGTCGCCCGAACGCATAAGCGCGGGCATGACGCGGGTGCGCAGCCCCGCCTTGCGGATATAGTGCTCCAGCAGGGCCGATATGGCGTGCGGCACCGTCCCGTCGGACGTGGTCACGTCCACGTAGCGCTCGGAGCGCGGGAACATCTGGTTGACGAAGCGGGTTGCACGGGCGTTCACGGCGTCGTGAACGAGCGGCACGAAGAGCTGGCTGTTGCCGGTATAGACCTGCTTGGGCCCCAGTTTGCAGTTGTAGAGGTCCCAGTAGTCGAGGATGTCGTTGGTGCGGTCGATCTGGGCATTGTAGGCCCGTTCGATGCGGTCATAGACCTTGAGAACCTTTTCCTCGTCGTACGAGGGGGCCTTCTTGCGAATGTCGGCAGGCTTTTCTTCCCTCTCGGGAAGGTCTTCCTCGCGCGCTTCGTCCAGCACGAGGCTGGGGTCGATCTCCATTTTGCGCGGGCGACGGGCCAAGGCTACCTCCGTGGAGGCGCTAGAGCCGATATGAACCGGCGTCCGTCCTCTGTGTAACCATAATTGATTGTTCGGTCGGCGTCCAGACCAAGAGCCGCGCTCATGTTGGCCACCAAGGACTCAAGTCCTTCGACGAGGACCTGGTACGGTCCTTCCTCCGGCTCGCTGGTTATGACCCCGCTCTTGCTTATGCCACGGCAGAACCCGCCCGCGAGGGCGCGCAGGGTCCATGACGCGTTGGGGTCCACGACGACGCAGGGGCGTCCGTGCAGGCGGCTCTGGAACAGTTTGCGCAGGTTCTCCCGCCCGGTGAAAATCTCCCCGCCGGGCATGATCTCCATGGGTATGCGCCGGGCCGCGGCACGCAGGCCGACCGTGTCCCGATCGGTGAAGTGGGTTAAGGGGGCTCTGGCGCGAGCCGGCCGTCCGGCCTCCATGCCGGCGGCAGCGACGATCTCGGAGAGGACGATGCCGGGCTCTCCCTCCCTCAGCCAGTCGGCGAAGATGTTGAGGCATCCGTTGGCGTACTGGGCAAGGACAGCGGAGACACAGGAGCCGTTGGAATTGACAGCCAGCCAGAGGGGCTCTCTTGGAGCCATGGCAGGCTCTCCGACATGGTCGTCGTTGAAGGCGTCGTGGATGGGGGCACCGGGCCGCATTTTAAGGGCGTAAGCAAGGGCGTTAGGTACGTCCTTCCGCCCTGTCGGAAAAGCCAGGAGCTGTTTCTGTAGCTCGGCATGATCATCTCCGAAGGCTGTCGAGAATATGACCTCATGGGCGCGGAAGAAGGGCTGCAGGCCCTTGATGAAGTCGTCCTTGCCACGGGGGGCCTTGTCCGGGCGTATGGGCACTGGATGCTGGCGCATGACCTGCTGGTGGCGCAGGGGCTGCAGGATGAACTCTTCGAGGCCGTCGCGCTCGACGCCTATGGCGATGGGATTGAACTCGGCGTCGGTCTTGAAAATGTCGTCGATGATCTCGTCCGGTTTCCAGAAATAACCGCCAGAGCGCCAGACGACGAGGCGTGAGCCGACCCACGACCACACGGCCTTGCCGGTGTGGCTGGAGTTCTTGTTGACGGTACGCGCAGGGTCATAGAACGCATAGGTGGCCTGCCATGGCTTGCGCGGCACCAGCTCGGACTTGAAGTGCTCCTTGAGGAACTGCTTGTCACTGTCGGCTATGGGGCGAACCATGTACTCCCGCTCCCACTCCGTCGCCGCCCCGGCGTCGATGTAGCGCGCCCGCATCTTGAGCAGGTCTTCGGTCGGGAACCGTTCGGGCCAGACGCTCTCTTCCTCGCCCGTGTCGGGGTTGGCACGCAGCACGGGGTAATGGTGGACGATGACGTCGGCCTCTTTCGAGAGCGTCACAGCGAGGGCTTCTTCATCCAGCGGGGTCGCCGTCATGCGCACGCGGTGCTTCGGGTCCAAAGCAGGGACCACCACCGAGTACCACCACTTGAGCATCTTCTGGCGGTTCTCAGGGGACGAGACGCTCTCCTCGTCCTCGATGTCGTCGGCCAGCAGGAGGTCAGGACGATGGTCGAGATACTTGGAGCCGCGCAGCGCCTGTCCACGGCCATAGGCCTGTATCATCAACCCGTTCGACGTGACGATTTTCGTCTCGGCCCAAGTGTCGCCAACCATGTCGCCGAAGACCTGATGGATGAACTCGTTGTTTTCGAGCTCGTGCTTGATCGCCTTGAGACGTTCCTTCGCCTTGTCCTCGGACGCGCCGAGGATGACGCAGTTCCTGAACTTGCGGAAGCAGGCCATCGTGACCACGGCCTCCTCGGCCACGGTCGATTTGGCCCCGCCGCGGAATACCATGTCCAGCACGAAGCGCGTCGGCGAGTGCCAGTCCACGATCATGCGTCGGTGGAAGGGCGGAGACTCTTGGGGATGGCGGTGCTCGAAGAGCGCCCTATGGGCCAGTTCAGGGTTGGCCCCGAGCTTGAGGATGATCTCTTCCTTGGTCGCCATGGGTCCTTCGAGGGGTGCCCCCGGAGATGCGCGCTCCGGGGGCTGGTCACAAGCGGCATGGGAGGGAGGCTACGTGACGATGGGAGTATGAAGCTGAGCGGGTGGGGTGTCAAGCGCGGGAACGTTCGAACAGCTTGTCGCCCTGGATCGCCAGTGGGTAGTATTCCCCCGGCCCGTCCGACCAGAACTCCACGTCCCGGCATTCAACGGCAACGTAGTCTTCCCCCTGCTTCGGGCGGATGATGAACGCGCAGTCTTCCATGAACAGGCGGCTCGCCCTGATTTTCATAGGTCGGCTGATGACGAACCGCCCGTTCATGCGGATTGTTACCCCGTCCTCTCTGGCTACCGCCTTGGACAAGAGCACCGGACGGCGCTCAAACAAAGCCACGAAGCCATCAGTGTCGTCATGCACCCCGTTTCCGAGGATCGAAGGGGTGGGTAAAGCTGGAAGCCCAGACGCAGCGACGGCGCTCGCGGCCCCGAACAGCGTTATAAACTTTCTGCGTGTTACCATGCGCTTTCTCTTATGCCGGTGGAAGTATGGCATAGATTGGAAGGAGGTCAAGATGGGGCCGGGCGCTACACCGGCTCTGCCTTTCTGCCTAGCGGGCCTAGGTTGCCATGGGGTACGGGTCTTTCGACTTCGGCGGACCCGTCGTCTTGCGTGTCTGCTCTTCACGCCGCCCACCTTGATTGTCGGAGCGTAGCACGCGCGGGGGTGAAATTCAAAAAATTCTGTACTTTGCGGATGGGGTGCAGAGAAAATTTTTCCGGGTCCTCCTGGCCCGCCGTTTCCCGAGTTAGTTCGCATATAAACCTTTCAAGCCTAAAGCACCCGCGCCGAGATCCCCCAGCGCCACTGCTCGCAACATAACTAAGCATTCCAACATATCCAGGCTAACTAAGCGCGCAATGTAACTAAGCATTTTCGCTACTAAGCATTCCAGCGATACGATCCCCGTCCCACAGCGCGCTCTAATGAAATCAATGGGTTAGAAAATTATTGTGTAATTTCAATGGCTTCCAGTAGGTGGCTCTTTTCAGTAACTTACGATGCTTAGTCAATGAAATCAATGGGTTATGAAAACTCTACCTCAGCCGTAAAGGCAATTTTTTCCTCATATTCCAAAATCTGAATGTTACACCTTCTCCATCAAGTGGCTGGATATACTCTCTTTTTTAGATTCTTTTTTTGTTAGAATCTATCTATTCTACAAAAAAAATAAGTACAATACGTCGCGCGCGGGCGCGACCCAAATATTTTCAAGGGTACCCCTCCCCAATCACCCCAGCCTCACCCCTTTCCCCGCCACCCCTCTAACTGTTGCCAGAACGTTCGCGCAACATGCGTCAAAACGCATAGCTCCTCAGCAATTTACCCCTCACCCATGCGCCCACATCATAACTAAATGCTTAGTTACACAAAACCATTCCGCCACCGAAACGAATTATTCTCGCCGAGCCCTCTTTACTTCGCCACAATTATGCTTAGTTATATAAACAGCGCAATCGAGCGCCTATGGCATGGGAGCCTAGCAATGTCTCTATATCTCACAATCTCCAATGGTCTGCGCGGATGCTATCTGCCTGACAACGTGTATGTCGCGCGGTTTGCTACGCGCAAAGAACTGCGCCAATTCCTGATTTCCGAATGTTCGGACATGCGCGAGGCCTATGGTTTTGGCGGGTCTAAAAAAGAAATTTCCGCGGTAGCGGCGTGGTGCTGGGAACGTCGTAAAACCGGCTGGACCTACGATATGGTCATAGGTTTTGGCCGCACGCGCTCGATTAGCGATCGTCCATTTGGCCTCATGCTTGGGCACGCCACGCGCCGCGATTATTCCGAATACCAAAAGGAAAATAACTAAACCTTCAACCAGCGCCACCTTGGCGCCTATGGCATGGGAGCCTGACAATGGGAAGCACTGTAAAACCGTCGGCCGAATTAAAGTCCGCCGCACGGCGCCTGGCACGGCGCAAGCATCGCAAAAGCTGGTTAGTCGGTTTCTGCCCTGATGGGCAGCGCGCGATATGGCGCGGGATGCTCTACGGCAACGAATGGGCAACATCACTAGAGGAAACAAAAGCCCTTCTCAGGAATGGAGCCAGAGCGCCGGTCTAACTAAACCTTCAACCCGCGCCACCTTGGCGCCTATCGCATGGGAGTAACTAAACATGGCCTATATATCGAGAGATCCTTTCGCCCGGCAAGAAATCCATCGGCGCCGAGAATACGATTCGCGCGGCGTTTATTCGCCGGCGGAATGCTCATGGTGCGGAAGTGTCCGCGAAACCAAGTCCGGGCATAAGTACCTTTTTCGCTACTGCGTGGAATCGGATGGCGGCCGCAAGTCTGAAATATCCGGCCGCTTTTGTTCCATGTCCTGCATGAGGGCTCACCATGAACAATAACGCTTTTTGGCTGGCCAGCGAATGCCTGGCCCTTCTCGTCTTCATTTTCGCTATCGCCCTATGGGCTATCTGAGAGGAGCACATCATGCCACTATTCAACGTTACCTATGAAATCGTGACGCCTGAATCCGCAGAGGACGGCGAAGTCGAAGATTGCGGCTTTGAGGCCGAAAACGTCTCGCTTAGGGACGCGCTGGACGTAGTCCAGCAAACTCGCACAAGCCGTTGCGGTGGTATCGAGGCTATAGAAGCGAACGACTCGGACCCGCGCCGCGCCCGCTGGATAACTATTTACAACGGGATGGAATTTGAGACCGGGGCCCGTGAGAGCCGTTCTTTGCATATCCCCGACACCGTGACGGGCGCCAGCCGCTTGCGCATCGCGCGCCTTATGCGCGCCCTTTGAGAGGAGAGAACAATGGCTGTTCATGTTTCTGACGTTCTGTTTATCACAGAAATCCCGCGCGAGTGCATCATGGACTGTGGCGCATGGGAGCGCGAGAATCTCGAAGCGCGGGATGATAACGACCTCGCTGAAATTGTGCTCTGGCTAGCCTGTGGAAACTTCGCCGAATTTATATTCGAGTGTGAAAACCATGAACCGCCAATTGATCCCTTTGGCGAGCGCGCCGACGATTTTGAACCGTCAGCGGGATCGGACATTTTCGTGCTGGAATGAACCTTTGACCATGCCACCCGTCCGCGCGTGGCATGTGCGAGGGGATCAGCCCTTCGGTTAGAGCATGGGAGAATGCTATGGAACGTTACAAGATTGTCCGGTTTTTCCAGAACCGGCCGAAGCGCACGATTTATACCGGGATGACGCTGGAACAAGCGCAGGAACACTGCAAAGACCCCGAAACGTCGTCGAAGACTTGCACCAAGGCGGCTGGCAAGGCGCGCACGCGTCGCTATGGCCAATGGTTCGATGGCTACACTTTGGAGTCACGGCGATGACCGACCTAACTAAGCAAAAACAACTAGGCGCTTTCAAAGCCTGGGCCGACAAATGGCCCGAGGCTGCGATAGAGCTTTTTGAAAGTCCATCGAGCTATCTCGACAATCTCGACTCGGCCTATGCCGATGAGCGCAACGACGGCCGTGGGCTCACGTCCGCAGAATACGATGAGGCCGTCTATCGGATCCGGGCCGACGAGGCCCGTGAGAAGGCAGTGAAGGACTTGGCCAATGCTTAGGCTATTTCTCATCACTTACCACACTGGCGCGCGCATCCGCGTGCGCGCCATCAATGGCGCCGAAGCAAGGCGCAAGGCGCAGCGCATAGCCAAACGGCTGAGACCCTCGCCCGTCATCCTGACATGCGAACAGATAGAGGAGCAAGGCTGATGTATCACCAGGCCCAGCCCATAGGGCGCATGGTCAATGCTCATGCGCCTCTTGAAAGGATGACGGGAGACCAGTTTCGCAACTGGCGCCTCTACATGAACCTGACGCAGGCCGAGATGGCCAGCGTCCTGAAAATCCATACCATAACGTTAAGCCGGTGGGAGCGGCGCCGGTGGCGCGAGATTCCCCCCGTGGCCATCCGCAAGATCGCTGACGTGCTGGACCCGAAAGCAAGTTTAACAGAGGAGTGAGAGAGCATGGGAACGAAAGCAATCAAGGCCGATAAGGTCCACGAGCATCTCCGCAAAGCAGAAAACCGCGCTAACGTGGCCGCTTACATCGTCATGCGGGGCGCCGAGCACGTTGCAACAATCCGCTTCCATTTCCCGCGCGATGGCGCTGGCAAGCTGATAGCCTTTGCAGCCGATTGGACCTTGCCCCTCCCTGAGAACGTCGATTTCAAGAAATTCACGCGCTGGCAGTACGGTTGGGCCACGGGCTACGGCTACGACAAGCGAACGGCGGCCGTTAGCGGCATGACGATCGCCGGGGTAACGTTGAAAGACCAGGGCTGGGATTGGTCGCACCAGCTCAGGGAAGCCGGCCTGACCGTCATCCAAGCGATTTGAAAGGAGCACCAGCCATGGACCGACTGAAAATCATTGGCGACGACATAGAGCTTGACGGGAGACTCGTCGCCCGCATCGTCGTGCCCGAGGGGACGTTACGCGAGAGGGCCATGGAGGCCCTCGAACGTGCGTGCAGGCCAGAGCCTGAGATCAGTTTCGATACTCAGGCCGAGTACGACGAGGCGATCGGCGCAGCCTATGACAAGGGCGCTAAAGAAACGGAAGAAGAGATGCGCCACGAATTGGCCCGGGAGCGCGACACGATCCGGCAAGCGGCTTATAATGAGGGTTACGACGCCGCCAAGGCCGAAGCCGAGCCTGCATAGACGATCCGCTTGTGAGCCGGGCACCACGAGTGCCCGGTTTCACTTTCTGCCCCGCAAAAGAAGCCCGTGGCGAGCTCGTTATCGCCCCAGAGCGGCCAGCGGCACTGGCCCCCCTTCAAGTCCCAGATCTCGACGCCGGCGCCGTCATTGACAACCTGTGGCGGGGTTGGGCTTGCCTTGGATGCAGGAACGCGGGCGGGCTTCGCCGGGATGAAAAGGTTCTTGATGCGACGAAGCGGCGGCGGCCTCGATGGGTCCGGCTTTGGTTTGGGCATGTTGGCCGGGCGGCCGAGGAGTTGTATGCCCCGGCGCTTGCAATAACCGATGACGGCGTTGCGCGTCATGCCCATCTCGTGGCCGATCTCGGTCGAGGATTTCTTGGCCGCGGCCAGCCGTTCGATCATCTCACGCTTGGGGTCTGTCGTCTTGTCCAGCATTTCTGAGCTCGTAGGTTATGAGGAAAAGGATGCAGCAGCCGGCGTGCCACAGGTGGCTTTTGCCCGTTTCGGCGTCGGGACCGCGCCGCATGAACCAGGCAAAGAGATGACCGAGGCAGGCGCGATAGACGCGGCTCCATGCCATGCCCTTTTCCCAGTTGCGCGGGGCGTATTTCTTCGCGCCGAAGGCGAGGATCTCGGCGATGGCTTCGAGGGCGTCGGGCGGCAACAGGTGCAGCGGGAGCTTCTCGCTGTCGTGTTTGGTTGCTTCGGGGTAGTGCCCCCATTGCTTGAGAAGCTCTATATCTGGCGGTGTCTCCATGCTCTTCCCCTTCTTTTACAACCTTGCCGAGATTAACAGACTTGACGAGCTTGTCAACTTGTGCTGATGTAGCCGGTGAATGGGAGAATACAGACATGAGCGAGAATCACGAAGCGCTGTTGGCGCGGTCGGAGGCGATAGTTTCTCCTTCGATTTCTTTCGTGGAGGAACTCACCACCGCGTTGCCCGTGTCCTCATCACAGAGATAAAGGAGTCGTCGGGTGCCTCGTCGTAAGCCCCAAGGGTATACAGACAAGACCCCTCCTTCATTGGAGCCGTGCCCGTGCTGCGCTTCGCCGGCGGAGCCGCGCGTGTGGGGTGTAGACTCGGCTTGCCAGATCGTCTGTACCGAGTGCTTGCTGTCCACGACCATAGGCCGCGAGGACGTGGTTGTTGCCCTGTGGAACCGGAGGAAGGGCAAGTCCGTATAAGGAGGGCTTGCGGGGGCGGGCCGAATACGTTATACATTAGACATGTCGAAGAGCAACGCCCCCGAGATGTTGTGGAGGTCCGTCCGTATAAAAGCGGCGGACGAGTGCTGGGAATGGACGGGGCCTGTAAACAGCTCGGGGTATGGCGGGTTCTCTTGCGGGGGCGTTCTTACGGGCTCGCATGTCTGGGCTTTTAAGCTACGTAGCGGTAGATGGCCGAAGAAGAAATGTGTGCTCCATGCCTGCGACAACCGCCGCTGCTGCAACCCTGCCCACCTGTTCGAAGGTAGCAAAAGCGACAATTCGGTGGACTGCTGGGCGAAAGGTCGGAATTTTTACCAGCGGCAACCAGCGGCACGGCCGAAAGGGTCCGCTCATAGGAACGCCAAACTCACGGACGCTCAGATAGTTAAAATTCGAATGGCCTACGCGACAGGAGGCTGGACGCAAAAGCAACTCGGCGCTCTCCACGGTGTATCGCAGCGGGTCATATGCCTTGTGGTCAATGGCAGGAGCTATAAGTGAATATATGGGTTTGCGATTTCGAAACCTTTTTCAGCGACGACTACACGCTCAAGAAGCTGAGCACGGAGCACTATATTCGGGACCCGCGCTTCGAAGCGCTGATGCTCGCCGTGCGCGACCCCAAGGGCGAGACCTTCTGGGTCCCCCAGGAGGACATCAAGTATTTCCTCGGCACGATAGACTGGACGAAAGATGCGATACTCTGCCACCACGCACACTTTGATGGCCTCATCTTCTCACACCACTATGGTGTGCGCCCTCGCATGTGGTTCGACACCCTCTCCATGGCTAGACTGGTACTTGGAAACCACTTATCGGTCGCTCTGGGAGCGCTCGCTAAACATTACGGTCTGGAAGACAAGTCCGTTCCCTACGATCTCTTTCGAGGAAAGCGTTGGGCCGACATCGACCCATCTCTTCGCGTGGCGCTTGGCGAAGGCGCTTGCCACGATGTGTCTCTCACATGGGACATCTTCGCCAGGCTAGCCAAGGACTTCCCGCAGGAGGAATACGCCGTCATCGACGCGACCGTGAGAATGTTCACCGAGCCGGTGCTTGTGGGCGACGCGCAAGCGCTGGAGCAGCTCCAGCAGGACGAACAAGAGCGCAAGTATCTTCTGCTCAACAGGCTCGGCGTGACCGAGCAGCACTTGCAGAGCGCCGGCACGTTCGTAAAGATACTCGAAAATCTCGGGGTCGAGGTCGAGTACAAGGAGGGGAGCAAAGGTCCGATCCCCGCGATCGCGAAGACGGACGACTTCATGAAATCGCTGGAGGCACACCCCGATGAAACCATTTCCACTCTCGCCGCCGCTCGGCTCGAAGTTCGCTCGACCCTTGACCAGACTAGAGCAGGACGTTTGCTTGGCATGGCTCAAAGAGGCAATCTCCCAGTGTACCTCAGTTACTGCGGCGCTCACACAACACGATGGTCGGGAGGTGACCGAGTTAACCTTCAAAATCTCCCGCGCGGGGGAGCCATCCGCAAAGCCATCAGCGCCCCCGAAGGATGCCTCCTCGCCGTAGTGGACGCGAGCCAGATCGAGTGTCGCATACTCAACTATGTCGCTGGCCAGCATAACGTGCTCGAAGCGTTCAGGCAGAAGCGCGACCTTTATTGTGAGAACGCTTCGCGGTTCTATGGCCGCGAAATAACCAGAGCCGACAAGCTCGAACGTGGGCTGGGCAAGACGCTGGAGCTCGGCTGCGGGTACGGTCTCGGTTGGCAGCGCTTGCAGGCGCAGTGTCATCTGGGCGCTATGGGCTCGCCCCCTGTGGACCTGACCGAAGAGGAAGCGCGGCGCGGCATTGACGTTTACCGCAACAGCCACTCCATGGTCACTGGCCTGTGGAAAGAGGCCGAGATGGTCTTGCGCGTGCTGGCCGATAAGGGTTGGATGACCTGGCGCTGCGGCATGCTCGTGAAGGACGGCAGGCTCTACGGCCCCAACGGCACATGGCTCAACTACACAACGCTGGAGTGGGATGCCGAGGACAGAAACTACCGCTTGAAGACCCGCAAAGGCTGGAGCAAGTATTACGGGGCCAAGCTGGTCGAGAATGTCATCCAGTGGCTGGCGCGCATCGTCATGTCGCAGGCGATGTTGAGAACCATCCGCAACGGCTACAGGGTCGCCACAACGACGCACGATGAGCTCGTGGTCATTATCCCTGACGATGGGCAGAGCGAAGCACATCTGAAATACCTGGAGGCTGAGCTGGCCCTGACGCCCCAGTGGATGCCGGGCATACCACTCGCGGCCGAGGGCAGTGTGAGCAAACGCTATGAAAAATAAGGTTCCGGTCCTCTCCTACACTTTCCTCTCGACTTACTGGTCCTGCCCGAAGCAGGCCTACCACAAGTACATTGCCAAGGACCTGCCGCGCGTCGAGAGCGAGGCCATGCGCTGGGGCAACCGTGTGCATGAAGCCATGGACAAAAGGATCAAGGGCGAGCCGCTGCCGTCCGACATGGTCAAATGGGAGCCTCTCGTTGCCCCGCTCGGGGCCATCCCCGGCGTTAAGTCTGAACAGGCTGTTGGTCTCACGCGCGAGGGCACGCCCACGGATTTCTGGTCCGGCGACGTATGGATACGTGGCAAGATCGACGTGCTGGCCGTCCATGGCGACCGCGCTTTCATCGCCGACTGGAAGACGGGCAAGAAGCGCGAGGATCCAACCGAGCTGCAGATCTTCGGCCTGTTCGTGAAAGAACTTTACCCCGACGTGAAGGCGGTCACGGGCCGCTATGTATGGCTGCAGGACTCATCCATCGGGGATACCCACGACGTGAGCAACGAGATGCCCATGTACAAGCGTCTATACGACACCAGCTACGAGGTTGAGAAACTCGTGGAGACTGGGGCGGAGTGGGTGCCCAAGCCGAACGGGCTGTGCCGTGCTTACTGCGACGTGCTTAGTTGTTCGCATAATGGGAGGAAGAGATGAGAACCGAAGACGTTGTTGGGCTAGTGGTTCTTGTGGTGATAGGCATACCTCTAGCCGTTCTTGCTTGGGGTTTGGTTGCGCTACTCGTCCGCGAGTTATGGATTTATTGGAGGGACAGATGAGACACTATCAGATCATCACGAGACAAGGCCCCGCTTTCGCTTTCGTCTCCTTGCACGATCTGGCGAGCATCCGCAAGGACCTGTTGAACGAGGACCAGCAATGGTTCGATGCTGACAACGCCATCATCTGCGTGCATGACATCGTGGCCGTCATTGACGTGACGGACATGCAGCAGCGCCAGGCGCTCGAAAACATTCCGACCGAGGGGGCGACGAAGCAATGAAGACCGTCGTGAAAATTCCAGAAGCCGGCGACATCGTCGTTTGCCCGAACGGGCATAGGGTCTGCCAGTGCAAGGAGGATGTTGTCTCCGGTGCGGTCTGCGACCCGAACCAGTTCGAGTGGTTCCAGAATGCACTTGCGCACGGAGGGCACATGATGTGCGAGGAGTGCGGAGAGCGGTACGACGTAGGGGTCAACGGTATCGTCGTCGGCTTTCTGATCGAGGCCCCGCAATGACCCCCGAGAAGCGCGTCAAGGAAGCGATCAAAAAGTACCTCCATGGTATCGGCGCGTGGGTTTATATGCCCGTGCCCATGGGCTTCGGCGGCTCGTCGGTCGATTTCTTTGTGTGCTTCAACGGCAGGTTCTATGCGATCGAGGCCAAGGCCGAGGTCGGCGGTAAAGTCACCAAGCGGCAGGAAGACACCCTGCAGGCCATTGCTCTTGCCGGTGGTGGCGTCTGCATCGAGAACCGTACCGACTGCTACAACGTCAAGAGAATGTTGGGGACCCTGTGATTAGCATCTTTCAAGGCGATGCCCTTACCTTGCTCAAACTATGCCCTGAGAAGTCGGTGCATTGCTGCGTCACGTCGCCCCCGTATTTCGGACTGCGCGACTATGGCGTCGCCGGGCAGATAGGGCTTGAACCGACGCCTGACGATTTCGTTGCAAAACTCGTCGATGTCTTTCGCGAAGTGCGCCGCGTGCTGCGCGATGATGGCACGTTGTGGCTGAACTTGGGGGATAGCTACTCTCCTGGGGCGCGCAAAACGCAGATTGCCCCAACGCTGCGCAGCGCAACGAAGGACGCGGCGTCCGGCAAACAGGCGTACTTGAACAATTTCGCCGTCCGCCCAAAGGGAGACCCGTGGTCTAAGCCAAAGGATCTTCTCGGCATTCCGTGGCGGGTCGCGTTCGCCCTGCAAGCCGATGGCTGGTATCTGCGGCAGGACATTATTTGGCACAAGCCGAACCCCATGCCCGAGAGCGTGCGCGACCGCTGCACGAAGGCGCACGAATACATTTTCCTTCTGTCGAAGTCGGAACGGTATTATTTCGACGCAGCTGCGATCGCCGAGCCGGTGGCAGCATCCACGATTGAGCGGCTATCTCAGCCAGCATTGGCAGATCAGGCGGGGTCGGATCGTGTCCCCGGCAAGACAAACGGGCCGATGAAGGCAAAGCCGCCGCGGTTCGGGGGCAACAAGTATGGGGACGATACGAGCGAGAGCAGCCGCAGATATAGCGGGAACGATTACGAGGTTGCGGGCAACGGCAGGCGCAACAAGCGCTCGGTCTGGACCGTCACCACAAAGCCTTTCAAAGAAGCGCATTTCGCGACTTTCCCGCCCGACCTGATCGAGCCCTGCATTCTGGCCGGGTGCCCATCTGGCGGCACGGTCCTTGACCCATTCGGGGGAGCGGGGACAACTGGACTGGTGGCAGAGCGCAACGGCAGGAACTCCGTCTTGCTGGAACTGAACGCTCAGTACGTTGAGATCGCTCGCAAGAGGCTCGGTCTGCCATGAACATCTGGTACGACCAACCCCGCAACATCATCATGTACGACACGCCGACGCCGCTCGACATCGCGCGCGTCATCCCCAACGCCTTTCAAATCTACAATGGCATGGTCGGCGTGCCCGCCACCCTGCAGAATCTCCAGCGTCTCCGCTCCATCAATTACCCCATCGTCCCGCCGATGGAGCGCTACGACTGGCCGCACCATCCGACCAAAACGCCATGGGAGGTCCAGAAGACCACGGCCAATTTCATGGTCAGCCATCCGCGCTCCTTCGTTCTCAATGGCATGCGCACCGGCAAGACCCTCTCCTCCCTCTGGGCGGCCGACTTTGTGATGAGCCACTACCCCCGTGGCTCCTTCAAGGCCATCATCGTCTCGACCCTCAAGACGCTCCGGCTCGTCTGGGGCAACAGCATCTTTGAAAATTTCATCGGCCGGCGCACGTTCTCGATCGTCCACGGCACTGCCGAGCAGCGCATGAAGGCGCTGGAGAAAGAGGCTGATTTCTACATCATCAACCACGACGGGCTGACCACCGGGCTCAAGCGCCGGGGGACCAAGTACGAGCCGGACGGCTTGCTCAAGGCGCTCATGGCCCGGCACGACATCCGCATGGTCATCGTGGACGAATGCTCGGCTTACAAAAACCACACGACCGGGCGCTGGCACGCCCTCGACTTCGCCTGCCGCAACAAGGAGTACCTGTGGATGATGACGGGCACGCCGACGCCGCAGGGACCCATGGATGCCTACGGGCAAGCGAGGATGATGGGGACGACGCGCGAGAGCATGACGGCCGTCAAGCTGCGCCTCATGTACCAGGTCTCCCAGTTCAAATGGCTGCCACGACCCGGCGCCGCCGAGGAAGCCAAGAAACTGCTCTCGCCATCCATCCGCTTCGTGCAGACTGACGTGTTCGATTCACCGCCCCTGCTCACCATGCCCATCGAGGCTCCTCTCTCGAAGCAGCAGCGGGAGTTTTATGAGAAGCTCAAGAAAGAGCTGCGGCTGGAGATGACCAAGGGGCGCATAGACGTGGCGCACGAGGGCGCGCTGCGCATGAAGCTCATCCAGATCGCCTGTGGCGCGGTGTACGACACCAACAAGACGACGCACAATCTCGACGTGGCCCCGCGCATGGAGGCGCTCAAGGAAGTCATCGAGGAGGCCGATGGCAAGGTTATCGTCTTCGCGCCGTTGACAAACGTGTTACACTTGCTATGTTCGTCACTGAAAGACTACGGCGCGCTGCTCGTCAACGGCGAGATCGGCCCGTCGGAAGCGGACAGGAGGCTGCACGAGTTCAATACCAACCCCGCGGCGCGCGTGCTCGTGGCGCATCCGGGGCCGGTGGCCCGAGGGCTCGATCTGACGGCGGCTGCCACTATTGTGTGGTACTGCGCAACAGACAGGACCGAGGACTACCTGCAGGCCAACGAGCGCATCAACGGCATCAACCAGACACGGAAGCGCACGATCGTGCAGCTCTCCTCCACTCCGGTTGAACGGGAGATTTTCAAGAGACTGGAGAACAATGAGTCCATGCAGGGCGTCATTCTCCAGATGGCAAGGGATGAAGGACGATGAACCAGTTCACTGACGGCGACCTGATCGCCAAATACGTAGAGATCCGCGCGTGGCTAAAGGCTGACGACGAAGCCTCAAAGAAACGCCGGGAACCGTACGCCAACGGCCTTGAGATCATCGAGGCCGAGATGATGCGCCGCATGAACGAGCGCGGCGCCAATTCCATTTCCGCCGATGGCGGGACGGCCTACCGCACGTCTGTGCTCAGCGTGCGCACCGCCGATAAATTGTCCTTCCTCGATTGGGTCAGGGACAATGCGCTCATGTACGAGATGGACGTGCGTCCTGCGAAGGAAACGATCCAGACGTGGATGAGCGAGCACGACGGGCACCCGCCTCCGGGCGTCGATGTCCAGACAGTCCACAAGGTCAACTTCCGGAGAGCATGATGTCATTCCAGGTTCCAGCATACCTTGCGCAGCGGCAAACGTCGCTGGCCGAGGATCTCACACAGGGGCTGGGGGGCCAGCGCCCGCCTTCGCTCTCGATCAAGTCCCAGAACTTTACGCTCATCGACGCCGCTGGCAACGAGAAGGCGGCGGGGCTGTTCGACCAGCAGACCCGGCAGTTCTACATTGATGTCATCATCGTCGATGGCAACCGGGCCGTGAGCAAGACCTTCTACGACAGGCCCTACGATCCGCAAGCGGACGACAGCGGCCCGCCTGCGTGCTTCTCGGACAATGGCATCGGCCCTTCGTCTCAGGCCCAGACGCCGCAGTCCACAACCTGTGCGGCCTGCCCCCATGCTGCATGGGGCTCGAAGATAAACGCCCAGACCGGCGCGCAATCCAAGGCCTGCAACGACGCCAAGAAGGTCGCGGTCATTGTGCCCGGACAGGAGCGGCTCGACATGCCCTTCCTGCTGCGCATCCCGCCGAACACGCTCAACAAGTTCTGGGCGCCGTACCTGCGCACGCTCTCAGGGACGATGGTCGGCAACCGGCCGGTGGACGTGGCTGACGTGGTGACGCGCATCACTTTCGACCCGACAACGCAAGGCACCCTCAACTTCCAGGCTGTTCGCTTCGTCAGCGAGGAAGAGTTTCACGCGATCGTGGCGCTGCAGGCGACCGACAAGACGGCGCAGCTCGTAGGCAAGATGGATAAGGTCTTCGCCGGCCAGCTTCCTGCGCCCGCGGCGGCTCCGGCTATTGCTGCTCCGTTGACCCCGACGGGGGTAGCCCAACTGGGAGCGCAAGCCCCTTTTGCCCAGCCTGCGGCGGCTCGAGCGGCACCCATCGCTTCTCCGTCGTTCCAGCAGCCTTCGGGTATATTCCCCCCGGCAAGCCACCCCAGTGGTGGTGCGACGACTGCATCCCCTTCTAACCCGCCGCAGCAGCCGCTGTTCCAATCCCAGCAAGGGCAGCAGCCGATCTTCGGCACACCGGCCCCGTTCCCGCCTCAGCCTGTCCCTCAAGGTCTGGTCCCTCCAGCGGCCATTCCCCAGCAGGAAGCGCCGCGCCAGCGGGTGCGCCGTACCAAGGCCGAGATGCAGGCGCAGCAAGGACAACAGTCCACGCCGCAGGCCCCGCCGGAGATCATTCCTCCGCAGCAGCCGGCCCCCATGTTCCAGCAGCCGCAGGCTCCCCAGCCCCCGGCGCAGCAGCATGGCATGATCCAGAACGCGCCTCCGCCCCCGGCTGACATGGCCTCGGCTCTCGCAGCGGCGCTGAACCTGCCCACAGGAGGGTAAGATGGTAGCGCTCGGCCGGCCGCTTGGCAGCGACAAGCTCCCCGAACGGCTCTCGAACTTCCTCGACTTCCACGAGCTGTCCGTGACGGAACTGGCCGCACTGCTCCAGGTGGCCCGGCCGACTGTTTACACATGGGCGCAGGGGCTTCGTGCCCCCGCGCGCCATAAAAGATACCTGTTGGATGCGCGCGTCACGGCTCTTGAGCATCTCGTCCGAAAAGCGCATCCTAAGCCTCTACTGCCGCGCACGGGGCGGCGCGATCGACTCAAAAAGATTTCGGAGCTGATTCATGGCCCTCTCGCGCGAGTTTCTGCGGCTCATTCTGCCGGCCAACGGGAACCTGTGCGGGGAGATCTTCGAGCCCGGAAGGAAGCAGCCAAGGCGGGTCTGGGCGGCAAGCCCGGACGCCCTCGCGGTCGCCCTAGAGGGAGCTGACGATCGTGGCGCAACGGTCTATCACGCTCTGTCGTCTTTCCGGGAGCGAACCTCGCGTCGTGCTGACAATGTGCTCGGCATCAAATCCTTTTGGCTTGATGTCGATGCTGGAGAGGGCAAACCATATCGCGACGGAGACGAGATACGCAGCGAGCTGCAGCGGTTCCTGGCTGCCGCGGGGCTCCCCGACCCTGTACTGGTGGGGTCCGGCATGGGTATCCATGCCTACTGGCCACTCGATCGCGAACTGTCCCTGACGGAATGGAAGCCTCTCGCCGAGGGGCTCAAGCGGCTCTGCGCCGCGAATAATTTCTTCCCCGGCCCGGAGCGCACAGCCGACGCAGCATCTATTCTCAGGCCCGTGGGGTCGCACCATCGAAAGGACCCGAACAATGTCAAACCTGTTGTGGGCGGCGCTGCTCGTGGCCCTTATAGTCTGGCTGATCTGGCAGCGCTTGGTCATCTTGAGCCAGCGCGAAGAACTGACCTATTTGCGGGAAGCATGGGACTTTCCCGAACCGTTCCCTCGGGACTTACCGCAGACCTCCTCAACACAAGCGGACCCCCAACCGCAGACGCAGAACTCATCGCCGACCAGTGTGAGCAACTCGGGGCTGTACGCCGAAGCCTTGGTGCAGGCCTGTCAGAACCAGTGTGGTACGCCGCCCTCGGCGTTATCGCTTTTACAAGAGATGGCGACGACATTGCCCACGAGTGGTCCTATGGAGACGAAAGGTACGACGAAGCTGAGGTTGATCGAAAGCTCACCCAAGTCAAACGGCTGACCGGCCCGACGACCTGCGAACGCTTCGCTTCCCTCGAACCTTCACGCTGCGCATCCTGCCCCGTCCGGGGCACCGTCACGTCCCCGATCATGCTGGGGCATGGCAAGCGGCCCGAGGCCATCGTGGCGCAGGCGCAGCCCGCTGCGCAGGGGATAGAACTCCCGCCCCTGACCGAACCTTTTCGCTACGGGCGCGACGGGTCCATCGTTCTCGTCACCGAGAACCGCGTCGGCCAGCCCGTCGAGGTCAAGATCACCCAGTATCCCGTGGCTATCACGGCCATCGGCCGCACCGAGGGGGACGGGGCCCGCCACGTCGCCGTCTTCAAGCACTGGCTCCCGCACGACGGCTGGGCGACGAAGGAGATCCCGCTGGAGACGCTCATGGGCAACCAGGGCATCAGCAAGCTGGCGGGACTTGGCATCATCGTCCACGAGGGCGACCTCTGGCGCAAATATGTAAGGCAGTCTCTCGATGTCACAGCAGCACGGCAGAAGGCCATGACCATCTACGAACAGTTCGGCTGGAAGGACGACGACACCGCCTACCTTCTCGGCAACCGGCTCTACAGGCAGGGTCAGTACACGGAGGTCACGGGCTCCGTCGAGATCAACCTGCGCGCTCAGGCGTTGCGCCCCGGCGGAGCCAAGGGCAAGGGCAACCTCCTCGCATGGAAGGCGGCGGCCGAGCGTCTCGGCGCTCCGGGCTCGGAGGCGCAACTGTTCGGGCTCATGGCGGCGCCGGCTGCACCGCTGATGAAATTTTTTGGCGATGGCGAGGGCGGGGCCATCATCTCGCTGGTCAGTCACTCTGGCGGCAAGGGCAAGAGCACGGCGCTCTATGCGGCCTCCAGCTTCTGGGGGGACATGGACGGCCTCGCCATGGTGGCCATCGACACGCGCGTCGCTAAGGGCATCACTCTCGGGCTCGCCGGCAACAACCTCGTCATTTTTGACGAGCTGCGCGACCGGGACCCGGAGAGCGTACGGGACTTCGTGCAGGAGTACACGCAGGGGCGTGGCAAGCTGAGGGGCACCGCCGACGGCACGCTGATCCACACGGCCTCGCGCTGGAGCAACCTGCTCCTGACGGCGTCCAACAAGTCGCTGGTCGATACGATCAAGGCGACCAAGGGCTCCGAGGCCATGACCAACCGCGTCCTTGAGTTCGTCATGCAGCCCTTCGACGAGGCGCGCAAGGACATCACCCTCGACCGCCAGTTCCTCGATAACCCCGGCTGGGCCGGGGAGATGTATCTGCAGGGGCTGACGATGCAGCGCCCGGAGCAGCTTCGCAAGACGCTCGACGACGCCGCGGCATGGCTGACCAAGACGCATAACCTGCAGGCCCGCCATCGGTTCTGGGTCAAGGCGCTCGCGGCGGTCTGGGTCGCCGGGCGGCTGGTCAATGCTCTCGGCCTTGTCAGCTTCTCGCCGGAGCGGCTGGTCGAGTGGGGGGTCAAGGCGCTGCTGGAGAGCGAGAAGGCGCCGCAGCCCAAGGCCGATGACATGAACATCATGTCGCTGAGTGCGGAGGAGCGCCGCCTGCGGCGCGAGCTTGCCGAGAAACAGCGGCAGATCAACACCGCGCTCTATAACGACGCGGAGAACGCCGCGCTCGACATCCTCGGGGACTTCATCGGCGAGCACATGGACTGCCTGCTGACGGTCCAGGACCAATGGCGTCCGGGTACGCCCAAGGTGGTTCCGATCAGGATGCCGCAACGCAAGCTCCTCATGCGTAAGGAGCTCGCTACCGAGAAGCTCTACATCCACCAGCGGGCGCTGGCCGAGTATGTGCTCTCGCGCGATATGTCCTATACCGAGTTCTTAACGTCCTTGAACGGCGTCTTGTTCCGGCAGGCGCTGTTTAATTTGGGAGCGGGGACCGAAGCCCCGAATATCCCGCAGCGTTGCGTCGTCGTCGACCTCACGCACCCGAAGATGCGGGCGACGGATGTGGCCGGGCCAGAGCTGGTGCAGATGAATCCTAAACGTATGGGAGTGGTCAAATGAGCGAAGCAGCTTTGCGCGAGCGCATCGACGAATTGGAAGAAGAGGTCAGGCAGTTACGGGACGACCGGGACCATTCGCAGACGATCCTGAAATACATGGCGGCCTTCGATCTGTCGCGGCGGCACAGTTACGTCTTGTACAGGCTCACGCATTCTCCGGGGGTAACGCATGATTCGTTCGAGACGATCGGGGACGGGTCGCTCAAGGTTTACATCCACAATATACGTCGCAAGCTGCACCGGCACGACATCTTTATCCATGCCATGTGGGGGCAAGGCTACCGGATGACGCCAGAGAACCGTGAGCGCGTGAAGGCCATCGTGGAGGCGGTGAAGTGAAACTCTGCCCGACGCACCAGATCATTTTCAAACTGCTCGAACCCGGCGAGATCGTCCACGCACGAACCATCGGGAAGCACATCGGCGCGACGGTCGTCCAGGCGCAGCCCATCCTCTGGTACTTCCGCAAGCGCATAGCGCGCGAGGGCTACGTTCTCAAGGCAATCAATGGCAAAGGTTACTGGCTGGAGAAGAGCGATGAACCACTTCAAGTGCAAGGCAAACACGAGCTGCGAACGGCGGGATCTGCCGGAGAACACGCCAGCAATGTGCGTATGCGCCAAGGAGAGCATGGACCCGGCATGGACGCCGGCCTACCTGCAGACGCTTCGTGACTACAAGAAGCAGCAGGACGCCAACGAGGCGCTTGATAATGACGGCGCCCGCCGGGTCATCGCCATGATAGGTAAGCTGAACGAGGATGCCGCCTGACGGCGGCTCCTATCTTGTCAGTCCGGCGTCTTGGACTTGTTCAATTCTTGCCATGCACGCATCTGATGCGCGAGCGCGCGAGCGCGGCTGGCCTTGCGCTTTGAATTATCGGCGGCTTCTGAAACCGCAAACCGCACATTGTCGTCAACCAACCGCGCCCATTCCTCTACCAGTTGCGGCGCAAAACGATCCTGAGCGCGGAGGATAAACACGGGTTCGTCGTCCCTTGCTTTGCCGAGGCACCCAAGACCGGACGCGGCTTGCGTCAACGCTTCTCGTTTCGTTGTCATTGTCGCTCCTATGATTTCCGTGGACGGCCAGTGCCGGTATTGCGCGGGCCAAGTTCTTTATATGCCGACATCTTGTTCCAGCCGGTCATATGTTTCAGTGCGTCGAAGTAGCTTTTATACCGCGATGCGCGCCAAATCTTGAGCGCCTGCGCCTTCGGCATCCTGCCCTTGCGCTTCGCTGCCTCGCGCGACTTCGCCATTTCGGCGGCGCGTTCCGAAGTCATGCCGCGCTGCGCCCCGTGATGCCGGGAAAGAGCGTCGTTCAACATCCCGACGCCATCGCCAGCGATGCGTCCAGACGGATACTCGACGACGTGCGCGCCAGATGCGCGAATTTTCGCGACGGCTTCGGCGATCTCAAATCGCGTCTTGCCGAGATCCTGCAAGCCCAGGACGGCGAGCGCTTCGTCCTTGCGCATGTTCGGAATTTCGCCAACGCGAATTTCGTGCAGAGACAAGCCGGAGGCCTGCGCCAAAGCGGCGCGGTCTGCCTCGGAAGCTACGAATCCGCGTGTCAATTTGAACCGTCCGAACACGTCGATTGTTTTCATGTTGAGAAACTTTCTTATGTGTATTGACACAATAGGTCAAGGCATTTATAGAAAATCTCTACAGTTTGGGCGAATCCGCCCTGAAAGGCCGCCATGATCGCGATCGCCATAATCGCCGCTGTTCTGATAGCCGCAGCAGTCATCGCGGGAGAACTACGCAGCAAGCGGAGGCAGGGGATATGACCGCGCCAGACTTCGACAAACTGCGTGCCGAGCGCGATGCTAATCTGGAGAAACTCATCGACGCCGTGTGCCAAGAACGCGGATGGGATCGGTCGCAAGTCGGTGTGCATGTCAGCCCGTCCGGCTGTTACTGCGCTTGCCCGGAAGGGCCATGCGAGCATGTTTTCTCAGGCTGGCGTACATGGGAAGATGAAGGCGGTGGTGGGGGTGGCGAGCAGTTCTGCGAAAAGTGCGGGACAGGCTCGATGAGCCATTCAATGCGCACTTGTGAATTTTGAACCAAGAAGGGCCCAAAACAAAATCGCCCGACGCCTTTCAGCGCCGGGCAAGTCGTTTCAGGTTATCCGCGCACTAGGG
>JAAOEI010000011.1_pt1 | contig 58847 bp, 102 predicted proteins | sample 7059261 | NCBI WGS metagenome assembly JAAOEI01 (sample SAMN14008812, study PRJNA610033) | viral metagenome | isolation source: viral particles filtered from seawater | place: China: Hangzhou Bay, Yangshan Deep Water Harbour | collected 2017-10-31 | reverse complement strand
CGCAGGCCGTCGCTCAGCTTCGCCTTGAACTCGGGGTCGGCGTGGAGCTTGCGCAGGCCGTCGCTCAGCTTCGCCTTGAACTCGGGGTCGGCGTGGAGCTTGCGCATCCGCTCGGCGGTCGCAGCCTTGAACTCGGGGTCGGCGTGGAGCTTGCGCATCCGCTCGGCGGCTCGCTCACTGTTTTTCGCCTTGAACTCGGGGTCGGCGTTGAGCTTGCGCATCCGCTCGGCGCGCTTGGCGCGCCCTTCGGGCGACAAGTGATAGGCGCGCTTTTGCCGGCATGGGTGAACTTCGCTCACGTCACGCACCAGAAAAAAAGCGGGAGGACAGGCGCAAACCCATCCTCGCCAGTCGCAGGGGCCGTCAGGAAAAGCAGCCCGGGCAGAGTTGGGGAGGCATCCCCTGCCCGGGCACGACGCAACCGGCTGCAACTGTCACGGAGCCAGCCGATGGCGTCGGAGAGGGAACCTAAAAACCCGTCAGCCGTTCTCCCGTTCAACCAGAGAAGCGTCCGGATGCTGGAGGACGGGGAAAACATCAGGCGGCCCTCGCCTTCCGCTTGCGCGGGCGCTGCAGAGCGAACAGGCGATCCATCGTAACGTTGTGCTTTCGAGCGACGGGGTCCCTGACGATGGCGGGAAAGTGCTGGGGCGGGATCGAGTCACGGGCCTTCCAAGACCGGACGGTGCCCGCGTCAACGCCACACACGGCCCCCAGGTCGGAGGCCGTTTCCCATTTGCTGATTACGTCGCCAAAAGTCTGCATGGCAACGGACGCTACACTACGCAACGGTTCGTTGCAATACCTTTTGCAACGCCCGAATCGCTAAACTTGTAGCGGCATGACACCCGGCGACAGATTAAAAAGGGCGATCAGGCTGCGTGAATACGTAAGCATGGCTGATTTCGCACGTTCGTCAGACGTGGACACCGGCACCCTTCGCGCTCAGATCCACCGCGACTCAATCCCAAAGGACGCCGCCGAGCTGTACGCCCGGAAACTTCGGGTGCCCATCGAATGGCTGCTTTACGGCAAGGGCAAGGACCCGTTTCAGGAGGTGGCTGGCGAGCCCCGCTCCCACACCCCGCCCGGCTTCGGTACGCTCAAGAACGAGACGGCCATAGCCCTTGAAGTGGCGGATACAGTGACCAAGCTCGTGGGGCTGGATCTTACACGCGAGAAACAAGGACAGCTTGTCGAGGATTCCCTTGAATTAGTTAGGAAATACAAGACTTAGCGCGACCCCACCCGCCTTCGTATCAAGCGGTCCAGGGCTGCGATCACGAGACAGGACCGAGGCCTGCGCCTCCCCTGGCCAGCCCATTTCCGGACAAACCCCTCCAAAGCCCGCTTCAAGCGCAATTTCTGCGCCTTGGAATGCGGTGCTCGCCTCATCGGCGGCCCCCCCCCATCAGTCTCGGCCCAGAGCGTTCGCGGGCCGTTTACCGCGGTTTTGACCCCCCGCCAAACCGCAGACGGCACCAACCTTAGTAGGCTAACAGATAAGTTTGCGGGCGCTGCGGTACCCAAAGATGTGATGTTACGCACAACTCATCGGCAAGGCCTGACCTTGTCATGTACCGTTGCATTTTGTATTGACACGTTGCGTTGCGTTGTGTAGCGTCAGGCCATCAAAGACGCTCCGGTGTATCGGACACCCAAGGGGGCGGCTAGAGGGAGACGGAGAGATGGCGACGCTGAAGGAGATGACGGCAAACCTCCGCAAGCGCTTCAAGCGCGAGAAGATCAAGGCGCGCGTTCGTATGTCGCCCGGCGCATCCGATCCCTGCATCCAAGTCTTCGGCGTCACGCCCGAATACGTGTTCAGCGAGCACGAACAGCGGACCATCCGGTTTATCGCCAACTGCAACCGCCTCACCCGTCCCCGCGGAGAGCCGATTGACATCGAGCGCATGACCGACCCGCAGCACTTCCATTTCTACCTGCCCGTCGCCGCCTGATCCACCATCACCACCCCAGCCCCGCATGTCGTGCAAATCGGCAGCGGGGCCCAAAGGCTGCCAGACACCGGGTGTTGCCCGGTTTCGCAAACACAGGAGGCCGCCATGTCACCCGGTGGTTAAAGACCGCCCTTCAACCCCTAACGGTTCGGCCGCAGGGGTTGAGGCAGTAGAGAGCCCCTTTGGACACCCAAGGGGGCGGGAACTGAAGGGGACGAGAGATGGCGCGCTGGTCTTGGAAAGATGATCCCGAACTTATGGCCCGCCTGACGAAGGCGCAGAACGATCCCGCGAACCGTCACGCAGACATCATGACCTTCGCCGGCTTCTGCGGCAGCCGCGCCGAACTTCTCGCGCATGTGAAGCGCTACGAGGGCGCTCCCGCTCTCGCCGCCGCGAACTGAAGGGGACGAGAGATGTCGACGACACGGCCTTACGAGGCAGGGCACTACGGCAACCGCTTCATGGTGTGCGCGCCGCAGGAGCCGACCAATCCGGCGAACGCCAGCGGCCGTGTCATGGCGATCTGCGACAGCCTTGAAGACGCACAGGCCATCGCGAACGCACTCAACGCCGCGTTCATCGTGCCCGCTCTCGCCAAGGCCGCTTGACCGGCACGGCATCCATCCAATCTTTCGCATGGAGGGGACCACCCAATGAAACACACCGGCAACCTCACAATCACAACCGCAGAAGACGCCAAGAAATATGCCGGGCTCACGAAAGTAACCGGCAACCTGTACATCTACAGCAGCGCCAAGCTCGACGCGCTCACCAGCGTCGGCGGCAACCTGTACATCTACAGCAGCGCCAAGCTCGACGCGCTCACCAGCGTCGGCGGCAACCTGTACATCTACAGCAGCGCCAAGCTCGACGCGCTCACCAGCGTCGGCGGCAACCTGTACATCTACAGCAGCGCCAAGCTCGACGCGCTCACCAGCGTCGGCGGCAACCTGTACATCGACAGCAGCGCCAAGCTCGACGCGCTCACCAGCGTCGGCGGCTACCTGTACATCTACAGCAGCGCCAAGCTCGACGCGCTCACCAGCGTCGGCGGCGACCTGTACATCTACAGCAGCGCCAAGCTCGACGCGCTCACCAGCGTCGGCGGCAACCTGTACATCCATCCCAATGGGATACTCACCGCGAACAGGCTCTACACGGGCGGATATGACAAATTCACGGTGATCGACGGCATCGGTTGCGTCGTCCTGTCCACCAAGAATCAGAACGGCGTCACCGTCCGTCTCTGCCGACACTCCAAGATCAAAAAGCAGAAGCTCGTCGGCGATAGATTCTTCGTCGCCAGCCGGGGTGGCCACAACGCGCACGGCAAGACGATTGCCGAAGCTACGCGGGAACTGGCGTTCAAGACCGGAAAACGGGACATCGAGCAGTATCGCGGCATGTCGGCCGCCACCCGGAAGACCCCGGCCGAGTGGGCCTTCGTCTACCGCATGATCACGGGGGCCTGCCAGTACGGGACCAACGACTTCATGGAGCGAAAGGGCAAACTCAAGAAGTCTTACACCCTCGCTGAAATCCTGGCTGAGACGAATGGCGCCTACGGACACAAGGCTTTCCGAAACATCGTCGCGGCCAGGGCCGCCTGATCATGCCGTCCCCCACCCCACCGTGCCCGATGAAGGGCTGTCTGCTGGCGCTGAAATCCTGTGAACGGGCGCTCAACGAATACATGGCAGAGGCTGCAAACGCGGGGTCAGTACCCACCGTGAAGGCGATCAACGACCTGCTCGACTACATCAAGGCTGCGCTCTCGGATTGTGGATTCGAGATCGCGAAAGCTGATGCCGCGGAACACGCCAGAGAGATCGAGCGCGATGACCGGCTGGAGCTACAGCATCAACTGAGCGTCGCGTCGCTCGCGCACAAGTTTTGAGGGGAATTGAAGATGTCTGGGCGCAAATATTCGGTGGAAGAGATTGATCGGATGCGCCTCGCCGTCGAGCACATGGTCGTGTGGGGCGAGAAGATCGGCGCGCCGTGGCCCGAGGGCGTCGGTTCGCGGACCAGCGCCACGTTCAGCGGAAACGAAGTCACCGAACGCACCGAGGCGATGCTTCGCACCTACCTGATGGCTGGCACCGACCCTGATGAACTCGAATACAGAAAGCCAACCCCATGACCACCACCAGAGCGGCAGAGGCGACTAAGGGGCCGTGGAAGGTTGACGATGGCGAGGCGCTCAAGGTCAAGGGCGCTGATGGGGGCACGGTCGCCTCCATATTCTTCGCGTCGCTCACCAGGCGGCGCCCGCCCGAAGAGGCTCACGCCAACGCCCTCCTGATCGCCGCCGCCCCGGCCCTGAGAGACGCACTGGAGAAGGCCGAGCAGCAGCTTGATTACGGTCAGGTTGACGCGGCTCTCGTCATTATCCGCGCCGCCCTCAAGCTGGGGCAGGTTTAGCCCATGAGCGCCGCGCCTCTCCGGTCCCTGTGCTGGTGGCTGTTCATCGGCTTTCTGCTGTTCTGGTCAACTATTCCAGGAGTGACGCAATGACCGACACGATGCAGCGCGGCGGTGGGCTTACGGAACGGCAGATCAAATGGTGCCGCGACCATCTCCCTGCCTTTGACTTCGCCTGGCGACAGGTACGCGCCTCCGATCAGCACGCGGAGAAGGTTCGCGAGAAGCTGGAGAAGGCGGCGTGAGGCTCCCCGTGTCCTGCGAGCCCCGTTTCTGCATGGGCCTTCACATCCCGGATTCCTACCGCCTCATGGACGCCGCTGGAATCCCGGTGTGCGAGGTGAACGCAGAAGCGGACGCCCTGTTCCTCGTCAACCTGTTGAACCTCACCAGCCAGGACCAGCGCGATGCAGCACGGGCCGGGCTGTACCGGAGTGCGGCCGAATGAACGACACCTACGCCCTCGCCCAGGAATTGACCCTGCACGAGCAGATGAAGGTGGACTTCAAGGCCCTGTGGCCGGAAGCCGACGATGAAACCCTGCTGGATACGCTGGAGGGGGAAACCGATCTGGTCGAGCTGATCGTCGCGGTTCTGGAATCGGCCGAGAATGACAAGGCGATGGCCGCCCACATCGGCGAGCGGATCAAGGAACTGAACGAACGGTCAGCCCGGTTCGAGAAGCGCGCCGAGACAAAGCGCAAGGTCGTCCAGATGGCGATGGAGCGCAGCGGCCGGTCGAAGATCGAGGCGCCCGCCTTCACCGTGTCGCTCAAGGCGCTGCCGCAAAGCCTGATCGTCCTGGCGGCCGAGAAAATCCCGGACGCCTACATGGCACAGCCTGAACCGCCGCCGAAACGACCTGACAGGCGCGCCATCCTCGAAGCCCTCAAGGCCGGTACGGCGGTCGAGGGTTGCACCCTTTCAAACGGGGGCCAATCGCTCGCCGTCCGCAAGAAATAGCCCACTCAACCACAGGAGAATGAACATGCCTCTCAATCTCGGCGGCGACAACGACTTCACGCCGTACCTCAAGTACAACGCAAAAGCCGGCCGGTTCTACGTGCGCCCGCAGGGCATCACCCAGGACGTGGAGGTGATCAATCCACGCCTCGCGATCGACATGGCGAACATCCGCACCGGCTGGATCTACTACCCGGAAGGCGGCGGCCCGGAGAAGGTCTGGGACGTGTCGCTGGCCCAGATGGCGCCCAAGCCGCCCGGTCCCAAGAAGTTCCGGCGCGGTTTCGAGTTGATGGTTCTCGGCCGCGACAATCTGCCGGGCATCGGTTTTCTCGGCCTTCGCGAATGGTCGAGCAACGCCGGCAATGCCAACAACGCCATCGTCAAGATGTACGAGGCATACGAGCAGGGCATGAACGCGAATCCCGGCAAGGTGCCGTTCTATATCTGCACCGGGGTTGAAGGCGTCAACGGCCAGTTCGGCACGAACTACGAGCCGAGGTTCGAGCTTCGCGCCTGGGTCGAGAGAGCCAAATGCCCCGAGTTCGACGACTTCCTCGAAAAGCAGTCGATCCGGCACGACGGCGCGGCTTCGCACGCCAACGGCACGAACGGCGCCACCCCGTCCGGACCGCCACCGACCCAGTCCGGCGTCGACCTCAACTCGGATATCCCCTTCTGACCATGAAGGGCGCGTGGCGGAAAACCATCGGCGGCCTGAAGCCAGCCGATGCCTTGGCAGAGGAGGTCTTTAGCGGCCTGCCCCTCAATGCCGAGGTCATGGCGGAAGTCACGCGCCCCCGGAATCTGGGCCATCACAAGAAGCTGTTTGCTCTGATCAAGATCATTCTTGACAACCAGGACGTTTACAAAACGACCGATGACGTGCTCGACGCACTCAAGGCCGCCACGGGGCATTTCTATATGGTCGAGCTGCGCCCCGGCCTGAGCGTGATGCGGACCAGATCCATAGCGTTCTCGAAAATGGATCAACTGGCCTTCAACCAGTTCTGGGATGCGGTTGTCGATGTGGTGGTGACCCGCTTCCTCCCCGGCGTCAACCGGGATGATCTGGAAGCCGAGATTCTCACGATGGTGAGCTGACCCCATGCGCCTCCGCCGGTACCCCCCCCCCCCCCCAAGTTGTAGGAGCCCCGCCCAATGCCCACGAAAGCCAAGAAGCCCCGTCACGCTACCCGACGAGCCGTCAGCCTTGATACGGCTGGCGCTGCGGGATTTGGAGAAGGCGGAGAGGTCGCGGCTCTACGCCATCGACATGGACAATTGGCACAGGCCGGGCGGTGTCTGCGAAGTCTGCTTCGCAGGGAGCGTCATGGCGTACAGCCTTGGGGCTAAGCGGCATGATCTGGTGACGCCCAGGTACTTTGACGACGACACGCGGCGCAAGCTCATCGCCTTGAATTTTTTCCGTTGTGGGCGGATCGAAGACGGTCTGTGTGAGATGGGGCACTCGCTCCCGGCGGGCGTTCCTTCTTGGGACTCCAGTATCTGCCACTACGCCGATGATCACAAACACTTCAAATCCTCGATGCGTTCCATGGCGAAGATGCTGGCCAAGGCCGGCTTGTGAAGGAGCCCACCAATGCCATTTGATGGAAAAGATTTTGCGGGAGGCGGGTGATGACCTCCCGCCGCACGCGCAGCAGGAAGCTGTGGGGCGCTTTCAACAATCGCGGCAGGTTGCTCGGCGCGCGACTGACGAAGCGCGAGGCGGAGTTCCTGTGGCATTGCGGCAGTTGCGATTTCGTCCGCCCCGGCACCTTCACCTGGTCTGCCCCCAAGCCCAAGCAGACGCGGAAACGGAGGAAGCCATGACCCTGGTCGAGAAGCTCAAGGCGGCGGGGGAGGGGTCGAGGGAGTTGGCCCAGCGGATCGAACGCATGTCGATTCCTGAGCCCAATTCAGGCTGCTGGCTATGGCTGGGCGCGACCATCAAGGGCGAGTACGCCGAGCGCGGGTATATGGGGATTGGTGGCAAAAACTGCCTCGCCAGCCGCGCCGCCTACATGGCCCACAAAGGGCCAATCTCTGACGGACTTCTCGTCTGCCACCGCTGCGACAACCCGCTATGCGTTAACCCTGACCACCTCTGGCTGGGCACGCACGCCGACAACATGGCCGATATGAAGGCCAAGCGTCGGCACTTCGCAGCCACCGACCCAGAACGATGCAGCGCGGCCGGGCGCAAGTCCGGGCTGGCGAATACCTGGGCCAAGGGAATCCGCAACCCCAAGGCGAAACTCACGCCGGAACAGGTGGCCACCATCCGCGCCGACAAGCGCAAGACGAGGTTCTTGGCGGCTGATTACGGCGTCACTCGGAGCACCATCCAGCGGATAAGGAACGGCTCGCTATGGTCATCCTGATCGTCGCCCTAACCGCCCGTGGAGTGAAGTAGATGGCGACGCATTACGAATTGCACACCGGCGACGTAAGCGGCGGTTTCTTTGCCGAGCTGGAATCGTCCGGTGTATGCGCGGGCGAGTGGTCGCCGGACGCGGGCCACCAACTCCACGCCCTTACCGCCGTTGACGAAGGCTTTGTCGCGATCGGCATCTCCACGGAGAGCAGCGTCATCATGGGCGTGATGATGACCATCGAGCAGGCTGAGAAGCATATCCAGGACGTGCGCCGGATGCTTGGGATCGTTCGCGCAGGCGGCGGGGGAACGCCATGACCGACAAAACGTTGGAGCAGATGGGGAGGGAAGCGGCGATGATTGAATGGCCGTCACTGTCGCATGACACCGACAACACGACAGCGTACCTCGCGAACAAGCGCGTCGCCTTTCTCAAGGGGTACATCGCTGGCGCACGGGCAGCAATCGAGATGGGGATCGGGATTGCGGTTATACACGCCGAGTCATTCCGCATGATGCCTGGCGTCAGCATTTCGGCAACGCTCGTGGCTCAAGAAATTGAGGAAGATATCGTTATCCCGCTCCGCGCCCTCCTTCCCCCTGAGCGGCCGTGACCGAGACATGGAAGTTGAGGCGCACAGCGCAATGCGCCAAATGCCCGTGGATTGCGGGGACTGATCCGCACGAAATCCCGAACGGCTACAGCGTCGATAAGCATCGTGCGCTGGCTTGTACCATTGCGACGCCCGGGGACATTCGCGGTTCACGCTCTGCTATGGCCTGCCACGAAAGACACGACGCGCATTGCATCGGCTGGCTCATGAACCAAGTCGGCAGTGGCAACAACATCGGGCTACGGCTGCGGATGATGTCCTGCGAGAACGCCAAGAAGATCAGGCTGCGCGGCGAGCAACACCAACGTTTCGAGGACACGATTCCATGACCCGCCGCATCGTCACCGAGCACGTCTACCCGCCGATCCCGCTGGGGGCGCGATGAAACTCGGGTACGCCGATCCGCCCTATCCGGGGTGCGCTTATTTGTACAAGGACCACCCAGATTTTGCCGGCGAGGTGGATCACCGCGCCTTGGTGGCGCAGATGCAATCCGAGTTTGACGGATGGATTTTGCACACCCACATCGGCGGCCTCCGCATGATGGAGCGAGAGCACATCCTGCCTAGGGACGGTATTCGTATCGGCCAGTGGTTCAAGCCGTTCGCCGCGTTCAAGAGCAACGTGCCGGTCGGCTACGCCTACGAGCCGGTCATCATCAAGGCTGCCCGCAAGCCGGTGGTGAGCAAGCGCATTACACCGCTGCGTGACTGGATCGAGACGCCAGCTGTGCGCCACAACATCACGTTTCAGAAGGGCCTTCCCGGGGCGAAGCCAGAAGCGGTGTGCCATTGGGCCTTCGAGTGCATGGGCGCGCACCCAAAAGACGAACTAGTCGATCTGTTCCCGGGTACCGGCGCCGTGACTCGCGCATGGAAAACGTGGCAGGGCAAATTCACGCTGCCACCGTTTGAACTGGACGCCGTCAATGCCTGACCGCCCCATCCTCACCTATTTCGATCCGCCCCCGATCCCGATCCGCTCAATGGACTGGTGCGCCATTCGAGACGGTGACGAACCGCCCTGCAGGGTCGGATGGGGAGGGACAGAGCAAGAGGCAATTCGGGAACTGGAGGAGATGGAAGATGACAGCCATGACTGACCTTTCCCCCGCGGCGATGGAGCAGGCGTGGGACGCCTACAACTTCGAGGAGGCGAGCAATGGGTTTACTGATGACCGCGCGGCTCTCGAAGCCGCCATCCTCGCCTATCTCGCCGCCCTGCCAGTACAGGAGGTGATGGAGGGGGAGATCACCGATACGGTTGTTCATGCAACTTGCAATAGCGGCTCAATCGACGGACGGCTCGCCGAGAGGTGCTTGAGGTGCCCACGCATCGAAACGCACCCGCACTACGGTCCCGGCAAACGCATGTGCTTTTCAATGGCCGAGACAGCAGCCCGCGCCGTCCTGATCGCGGCTAGAGGAGTGAAGTAGATGGTGCGTCGCATACAGCACGCGATGGAGGTGTGAATGGGTGATCTGTTTTTTAAGCGGTGGCGCTTCTGGCCACTCTCGGGCGCCTATGTGCCGGGCGGCGCGGGTCATGTGAAGTGCTTCGGCTCATCGTATGGTTGGCTCCGCGATGACGTGCATCCGGAACTCAAGGGGCAGCGGATGCTTGTGCTGCCGTTCATTCGGATGGATTGGGCTTCCGGTCATTGGTCGCTCACCTGGCGGTGGCCGACGATAACGTGGAAGTCAGCCACCAAGACTTATCAGCGGAGTGTGACGCCATGACAACCCCCACCCCGCACACCGCCACGATGCGAGCGACGATGGACGAGTTGCGCAGCGTGTTCGTCAAGACGCGGAACGCCTATCGACTGGCGCAGAAAGCATTTCCGGTCGATAGCGAGCCATTCAGAACGATCAACCGTGAGGCCAACCTGCTGGACAGCCTCATCGGCGGCCTGAGCGACAGGATCGAAGCTCCCGCTCTCGACAAACAGGGGGTGGACGAAACAGCGCGCTACGAAATTCACGGCGTGACCAGTCTGTGCCGGTGGCCGAAATGCGGTTGCGCTGGCGTCCAGCATATCGAATGCAAAGCTCCTCCCCCCAGCGATGGCGGCGAGGGGGCGGGCGGTGGAGGTGGCCAGCGGGCGGGTGAAGCCTCTGTCAATGGGGCTTTCGCGGCGGCTTCGGCCTCCGAAACGGGTGCCCCGCAGAGAGCGACCACTTCACCGCCCGTTTCGCCTTCAGCGGCAGAGAGGCTGGAACAAGAGTACGAGCGTATGGACGCAGCTATCGAGGCTTTCCACAAGGCATGGCCATCGTTTAGCGCATGGTTCCTGCGCGACGACGAGATGAAGATCATCAACACGCCGCCCGAGCCGTTTGAGGCGTTCCTTGAAGTCTGGAACCGCCGCCCCGCCCCACCCCCGCAGCCCGAGAGGCTGGAGCCGTACAATTCCGGGTACACGCACGAGGCGCTACACGTTGCGCACATTCTCACAGCGATGATGGACGACTATATCCAGCAGACGCGGACGTGCGACGAGTACCCTGACGTAAAGGCTGCCGCCGACAAAATCGGGGACGCGCTTGGGGGCCTATACCAATTGATTGGCCAGAAACTTCACGCTGAGGAGGCTGCCGAAGGGCGCGCCGAAGCCGCCGAGCAGTTAGGCGTCCATCTTTCGCATTGCAATTTTGGCGAGAATGCTGGTGTCTGCAAGTACGGCGAGGAGACGTGCCCCGCTGTTTCGGAAGCATGGTCATGGCTCGGCAAAGGGCTTGATCGATCCACATCAGCCGAGGCCCAACTCCAAGCGGCGAACAAGGTGGTGGGGACGCTCTGGCCGCTTGAGCTTGTCATGCGTGATGCGGTTAAGGCCGCCCTGGAGGATGGCGAGCCGTCGCCGATCACGGTGCCGGCTGGCCGGTGGCGAAACATCATTGACGCCCTCGACGCCCTCCCCGCCGCACAGGGTAAGGGGGCGGGGTGATGGACTCGTGGGCAGGACCCTGCGTGACGTGCGACCGCCTCGGCTGGTTCGGCGCGAAGCCGTGCCGTTTCGAGCCGCGCTATGATGAGGCTGCGGTACCTCCTGAGACGGTGGCCAAGATCATCGGATCTGGCTCCGTCCTCATTCTCCCAGATGACGTTGAGGCGATCAGCGCGGCAGCAGGCAGAACCTACGTCCGCGACGTATGCACCGCCTGCGGCAAGACCATTGAGAGGCAGAAGCCATGACCTCAGCGAGAGAGAAAGCGCGGGAGGGTCAGAGTATCGGCGAGCGCGCAAACGCAATTGCCGAGAAGGCCAACGAGTGCTGCTCCCGGAGCGATGGATACGAGGAGGAGATTTACGCCCTCATCATTGATGCCCTGCTCGCCATCGAGCGGAAGACGATAGAGCGGTGCGCGAAATGGCACGACAATCAGGCTGAAATATTCGCCGGTACGATTGATGGCGAAGACGACGCGGATGCTCACCGTGGCTGCGCCGCCGCCCTCCGCGCCCTTCAGCGCAAGGAGTGAGGGGATGAAAGAGTTGGCGCGCCGCGCTTTCCTGCGCTTTATCCCCGTGGTTGCCGCCGCTGGGCCGATGGCAGCCAAAGCGGCGGTCAACGGCGCGATGTCACAGCAGGTCGCAGGCGCACTCGGGCAGGCGTTGAATGGGGCCCCATCTGCGCTCCAGGCTCCAAACATGCCGCCAGAGATACAGGCACTCTACGATCTGACAGCCAAGCGACGGGAACAGGCGCAGCAGATCATCGCCTACCGCGATGGCCACTTCGATGCTGACATTGCCGCCCTGCGCTCACTCCCGCACGCCACCAAGGTTCGAATGCAGCTTGCGCGGGATGACGCCTTCAAGGCGGCGAACCGCACGATTTGGGACAAGATCAGCGAATGGCAGGGCCGCTTTCAAACCCGGCAAGCCGGCCAAATGATCGGCCATCAAAGAATACTTTGAGGAGTAGACCAGGATGCCAGAGACGGTGAAGAGGTTGAGTGAGGAAGCACTTACCGAAATCGAGGGATGGTGGGGTGTATCTGATTTTGAGAAAGGCGAGTGCTTCACCACGCGGATGGCTATGCGCTCAATTCCGCAATTGATCGCCGAGCTTCGCGCCGCCCGAGAGCGGGAGGGGTGGCAGAAGATTGGGAGGTTTCCCGAAAGCCCGCGCTCAGACAACGGATGGCCAAAGGGACAGCGTGTGCTGGTTTGGGGTGAAAGTCTAGGCGTGCGCGATGGCGAGGTGTTCAACACCGCAGGCCATATCCACGTCAACGTCTGCAGCCTGCACGGCAACGCGGTTGAGTTCTGGGGAGTGACCCACTACATGCCCCTCCCCCAGCCGCCTGGAGAGGGCAAGCCATGACCACCGACCGGGATATAGAGGCAGCGGCCTGCCCCCACGACCCCGACGACGGCGGGGATACCTGCTGCACCGGGAGGGACGGGTAGATGAAAGACTTGTCCCGCCGCTTCTTTATGCGGGCGATAGGGGCCGTGCCTGGCGCGGCCGTGGCGCTTGACCTTCAGGCGAAGGCCGCCGCGCATGGCGTGCCTCTCTTGCCGCTTAGCGATGTAAGGGTCCAGGCACAACCGGCCGCAGCCGCAGGGCCAACCAAGTTTCTTGACTTCGGCGAATGGTGGAAAAAGTTCGGCCATGAGGATGCCGAAAGCCGGGCTCGCCATGTCTCGCACTTTGACGCCGACATTCTTTCTATGGTGTCGGTATCGCTAACGAGCAAGATCAGGATGCAGCGCGCCCGCAACTTCGAGCAGATCAAGATCGAGCAGGAGCGGGATTTTCTCAGCCGCATTGCTCGGGATGGTCATTTTAACTGGTGGCCATGATGGCGCGGGAGGGACGGGCAATGAAGCTGACGGAGAAGAGGGCGGCCAAGTGCCGCGACTGCGAGGGCACCGGCTATCTCACGATCAACCGGACGGGGAAGCGCGCCATCCGCTGCCTCACCTGTCACGGTACCAGCGTGGCCGGCAAATTACGCACCGTGAAACACAAGGCCCCCGCCGGCCGCGCCGCGCTGGCATCCACCGCCAAGGGCATGAACACATGAAGCTGACGGAGGCGCAGTTTGACTGCCTGACCGCTCTCGGACTGCGCGATCATGACTATTACATCGGCGAGCGCAATCCAACTATGTGCGCCCTTTTTCGCCGTGGTCTGGTGGAACAGATCAGCGTGCCGCACCCGCACAATTCGGCATGGTCGCTGAAAGCGTGGCGCATCACCCCCGCCGGCCGCGCCGCGCTGGGGGAGAGGTAAGAGGGTGGCAGACGATGCCGAGTGATCTGCCCGGATGGCCCGCCCTGATGGGTGCCAGGATGGCGGCGGCCTATTGTGGGATGTCGCGGCGAAGTTTCGACGATCTGGTCAAGGCCGGTTCATTGCCAAAGCCCGTGGATCTGAAGCGGGCGGGCGGTTTGCCGTTCGGTCGCAAACTGTGGCACCGTGCTTCACTCGATTCCGTACTCGGGAATGGGGGCGTCGATGACTGGCAATCCCGGAAAGCCGCCTGGCAGCGGCGGCAAGATCGTCAGACGGACGCTCGCTGACGGTTCGGTTCGCGAATACCGCTACAGCCGCAAGGGCCGCGCCCCCCGCCAGCCAGAGGGGGCATTGCGCCAGATATTCAACGAATACTCGGTCAGCCCCGAATTCAGGCGGCTTGCGCCCTCATGGCAGCCCAAGAAGCTCTTTCTCATGAACATGCTGGAGAAAGACCTTGGCTGGATGGCGCAGGAGGATCTGGAAAGCCGCATCGCCCGCACCGAGTTCTACAAGGCCCGGGACAAGCACGCGGCCCTGCCCAGCCGGGCCGACCAGATGATGCAGGCCCTGTCCTCGGTACTCGAATGGGCCTACGACCGCGGCACCCTAGCCGTGAACCACGCCCGGCGAATCAAGGCCCTGACCGACAGGCCCGACCCCAAGCACTACACCCAGGTCCACGAAGACCTGTTCTCCCAGAAGCTCCCGGCCGACCTTTGGCAGCTCTACCTCTTCGCCCTCTATACCGGGCTCAGGCGCACGGATATCTGTTCTGCCAGAATGGAAAATCTGAAAGACGGGTGGCTTGTCATCCAGCCGAAGAAGACGCGAAGCAAGACCGGGGTGTGGGTCCATCTGCCCGTGTTCGCCCTGCCGCCCCTGCAGGCCCTGATCGACGGGATGCCAAAGACCGGCCCTTTCATCCTGACCACGGAATCAGGGATCGGCTGGACCGAGTTCAATGTCTCCCACCGCTGGCGGCGGTCCATGCTGAAGCTGGGGATCGAGGGAACGTGGTTCAACGAGATCCGGCACACGACCGCCACGAGGCTCGTGGAGGCGGGCTGTACGGATGCAGAGCGGGGGGCCGTCATGGGCCACGCGCTGTCGATTGGATCGGGGAAAGCCTACGTCGCACGGACACGGCAACTGGCCTTGAACGCCTACGAGAAATGGGCGAAGGCGCTGGCGGGCGGAGGGGCGGAAATTATCGCCCTGGAAAACGCCCGAGTCCGTCGGGTAAAGCGCTGAAACTCAAAGCCTCTAGGAACGGAACAAGCCCATTGATATAATATGAATCAATATCTTACCCGCCGACCTTGGAAACCAACAGCGATCTTTTCGCGCACAGAATCGAGAAGGACCACCCCATGACAGAGCCCATGAGAGTGACGGCGGAAGTGGAGAAGTGCGCGAGGGCGATCTACGAGAAGCGCAACGGCGGTGGTGCAATGGCGTGGAGACACCGCGACGCGAAGCACAAAGCACCGTACTACGCCGACGCCCTCGCCTGCATGGAGGCGCTGCTGGAGCCAACCATAGAGATGCAGAACGCGGCGCACGCGGGCGAGGATGAGGTGGGAGCCTACAGGGCCATGCTCTTGCGAGCTATGGGGAGGTAGGGGGCGAAGTTCTGATATAAGAAGCCGCTGTAATCGTTCGCCAATTCTCGTACGACGGCGAACCAATGACATAAGGGGGATATAACCACCCCGCCGTCACAAGGAAGCGTGAGGTAGTTGGCCGATCTTCTGGCCGATCAGTTTGTCTCCCATAGCGGACATTCCAAAATGTCGCCGATAGGTTACTTCCTCAGCAGGTCCGTCTGGCGCGTTAAGCCCCTGCCCCCTCGACAAAGCAGATCACGCCACGGTGCGGCGTCCAGCAGACCACGGCAGAGCCGGTTGGGTTCTCACGGCCCCTGATGATCCGCTCCGTTGGCACCTTCACCCACTCGTCGACCATGATCGGGAAGGTCGGAGACGTGATGAAAACCTCGTAGCCTTCGGCCCCGACCCTTGAGCGGACCTCGCGACAATCCGAAAGGTCACAGCAACTCGCCCCCGTGCCCGGCTGCTTCAGGCTCTTGAACCATTCCGCGTTGTGGCCGTCATGGCTTATTGCCACCCCATGCACCCCGAGCACAACAACGAGCGTGATGACAAGGACGGAGAGCAGGCGGCCGGCGTCGGTCATCTCAGCCGCCCTTGCTGGCTTCCCAGTTGTCGATAGCCGACTGGACCTTGTCGGTGACACCCAGCCAGTCACGGGCCTGCTCGATGGCGCTCTCGTCGCCCTTCTGCAGCCGCTCGTAGATTTCAGCGCCTTCACGGATGCCGCGGATGATTTCGGGACCAAGCGCGGCTGCAAGTTTGATAAGAGCGGGATTGATCACTTTGCATCTCCCTGGGCGTTGAGGACGGCAATTACCAGATCCGCGACCTTCTGCACCGCGGCGGGATCGTCGGTTGGGGCGGGACCGGAGCACACGGCTTTCGCCGGCCCGGTGGTGGCGTCGATCTTCGCGACGGCAGAAGGGGAAAGCCTGCCATTGCGGTTGAGCGACGCCGCTGTGTTGAGGGCGACGCTGTAGGTCTGGCACGCGCTGGCGACGGCGTTGTACCTGTCGCCGGTCGAGCAGCCGGCGAGGCTGAGCGCGAGTGCGCCGGCAAGGATCAGGTGTTTCATGGTGTCTGGTTCTCCGGGTTTGGGCCGGGCCAACGCCTGTTGATCCACGCGGCGACGGCACAGCAGATGAAATCGAGGGTGGCGAAGATCGCGGTGACGATGCTGGCAAAGGCGGTCTGTACGTCCTCGGGAACGTCCCAGCCCCAGGCCTTGCGCATCCACCAGCCCATGAGGACGGCAACAGCGCCGCCGACCCCGGCGCCGAGAAAGGCTTTCAGCATCACGAAACCCCGCTGTAGAAATAGTGGTTGACCACCGCGAAATCGTGCATTCGGCCCTTGGGGTCCGGCAGGAACGCCTCGGCCGCCTTGGTCAGGATCGGGCCGAGAACGGGAAGAAGGGCTGCGAGCATGGGGCTATCCCTTCGGATCGTATTCGAGGTGGACATTGAGATAGGAGCGAACCGCGCTAAGCAGCCGTGCGTCCTTTAGGCGCTCAAGGTGCCCAAGCAACACATTGCACTGGCGGCACAGAAGGCCGCGCACTGCCCCTGTGGTGTGGCAATGGTCAACGTCGAAGTATCTGTTGCCGTGCCCGCTGTTTGGCGACGGAGAGCGGCATATTGAGCAGCGCCCGCCCTGATTCAACAGAAGTTCGTCATATCTAGACCGCGTGATGCCGTAACGGGTCATCAGTAGGCTGTCGCGCTTTAACTGTAGCTGCCTGGCCTGCCATGCGGGGTCTTCATCCCATCTACGCTTACGCTCGGCCAAAATCCGCCGTCGATTTCGGGCGTAGTAATTGCGCTTGGCTTCTCGGGCTCGGCGGCGACTCTCCTCTGGAGAAAGGGCGTCTTTATGTACGCCCTGCGGTGCTGTCATCGCGGATCGTACTCAACATGAAAATGGGTGGCTTCAAGGATCACGTCGTAGTCTTTGCCCAACGTTGCCTTGATGGCGGCGAGCACGGCGGCTTTCTTCTCGGCCGGAATGTGCTTGGAGCGGATGTCGACGGCGAAGCCCTTGTAGTGCAGGGAGCCCGTCTTGTGCTTGCCGTCCATGCAGGCGGTCAGGGTGAACTGGCCGGTACCCTCCATCAGATGATGAATCCTGGCGCAGGCTTCCAGTATTTCGGGCTGAACGCCGTTCATGTCGACGCCGGGCTTGATGTTCATTGGTCACCTGTTTTTGCTTGGCGAGACGGGGCGTCTCGGGTAGAATCTGAAGTGCTGCGGCGGCGTGGAAGGACACGCGGCCTGTTACGTCATTGGATAGCTCACCGGGAGAGCGGCTGGCGGTGCGGTTGGATCGACACCATACCTGGGCGTAACGGGGGCCAGCAGCCGGCATCAAGCCCGGCCCGCAGCTACTTCTTCGGATGCCCCAATTCTCTCGCAGCCGCCTGTATCAATAGCTGCGCCATCGATAGGGCGTGCGTGGGTGAAATCTCTTTCTTGATCACTGAATGATCCCCCGGCCCCATGCAGATGAAGATCGGCGCCCCTTTGTGAGCGTGGGTGACGTAGACAACGGCGCTTTCGGGAAGCTCGTAGACACCTGACTCGGGCGGCTGCTCAAGCGCGTCGGGTATCGGCCTCACCGCGTCCTCACCTTCCACCACTAGAACGCCTTCTGATCAAAGCCGTGATGGCGGCAAACCTGGGTGGCGAGCCGCCTGAACATCTCGCCATGCGCGTTGCCGGTGTACGGCCCTAGCTGGCTCTCCCGGATGTGGCACATCTCATGGGCCATCGAGCGCAGCAGCGTATCGAGGGTGCCTACGGTGGCTTCCGATATCGTGATGGCGTGGCTACCCGGTGCGGGGTGCGCCTTGCGCTGCCGGTCGCTGTGATGGAAGCCGTAGAGCCCTCGCGAGGCCGAGACACGAAACGCCACTTCTTCGGCCTGTGGAAGTTTCCAGCCCGAGAACGGTTTTGTCCGGCGCAGCAGCTCGTAGGCGGCCTCAAGGTTTTCGGGCGTGAGGCGCAGGGTCATACGCGCACCACCTTGCCGCGGAACTGGACCTCATCCTCGCCCGTCACCGGGACGATCTCCGGCCACAACAGCCGGCCATCCTGAAAGGTCAGCACCGCGAAGCCAGAGCGCCAGTCGAGACTTTTGTGCTCCGTGTAGTCCTCGAATTGAGGCCCGTAGGGTTCGGCCATCGTGCCGCAGTCGATGCCAAAGCGGGTGCCGTTGTAATCGGTGAAGGGCTGGACCTTCAGGGAATGAAGGTGGCCCGTGACGATGGTCCGCCCGGAGCGCAGCGTATTGTTGAATGGCGCGTGTTGGCCGCCCTTGTCCCGGTGCTTCACCACGACAGAGTCGTTGATGCACAGCGACCAGCAGGGATGCCAGTAGGGGAAATGGTCCTTCAGCCGCGTGCCGTGAACCCTCGCAAATTCAGGGGCAACCGTGGCAAGTCGTGTTTCTAGCCTTGAATCGTGGTTGCCGAGCGGCCAGTACCGTTTCGCGTTCGGCGCGGCCTTCTCGATCTCGGCCAGCCGTTCCTGACACGCCTCGATTTCCTGCTGCAGGGTCGGCCGGTTCTCCCAGCCTATCGGGGGGTGTCTTGAGATGGTCGCGCCGTCGAGAACGTCGCCGTTCATGATCACGGCCTTGGGCTGCAGATCCCTGGCAAATTGAACGAATGCCTTGTGCGCCGTGGTGATACGGCCGGGCCAGTAATGACAGTCGCTGCCGATCAGGACGGAGCCGTTTTTGATGTCGAGGGTGAGCCAGTTGGGGTGCGGGTCGGCCCGGCGCGTGACGCCCTTGCCGTTGTCGGGCACCTTGATCTGCCGGCCTATCTTCTTCTCCAGACGGGAGCGGCGTTCGTAGATGCGGCGAACCTCGATGCCCAGTTGGGCGGATGTCTTTGCCGGGCCGGCGGTTTCTAGGAGGCGTATGAAGTCGTCGTCGGAGATGATCCGTCGCGACATCACTTCACCGGAGGCAGGAAGGGCAGGAACTTGCCGAGCAGGGCACCCACCGCCCCGGCCATGCCACCGACCAGCATCAGGGTTTTCCAGCCGCCCTTCGCCTGGCTGAGCGTGTCCCGGATGGCGCGCACGTCGGTCTTGATCTCGCCCACGTCATCCTTGACGACGCGCATCTCGGTTTCGAGGACGGCGACCTTGACCTCTACCGGGTCGATCACGACTCGCGCTCCTCGGGCCGGGCAAAGATGAACTCCCAGGCCTCCCCTGAAGTCGCGAGACACGACCGGCCGTTTGGCGTGGTGAGCAGGACCGTGAAGGTTGCCCCACCCTCGCTGGCAAAGACCTCGAACAGCATCCCGGTGGCCGTTACCCCGCGGGCGACCGGCTTTTCGTTGAACTGCTCGGCAAGGGCGGCGAGGACAGAAGCCCTTGGACCGCACACCGGCTGTTGCTGCTGCGCCTGCGCGGCATTGACCGGCCACGCCATGAAGGCACAGAGTAGAAGGGCCTGTAGCAGGCCGGCGGGGGGAGTCGATCGTTTACCTGGGTATCCCATGCGAGGGGTCCGTCCTCTCAATTGCCGGCCGGGCGCTGGTATCGCCCTTCCGGTCCCGCCGTTAATTAACCGGGAACGCCCTTGTCGAGACTCGACAGATAGAGCGAGAGCCCGCCGGCATCGTCGCCGTCGAGCAGGGTCTTGACCGACACTGCGGCGGTCCACATCAGCGCCGCGTTGGCGCTGTCCAGAGCCCCGAAATCGCCGCCGATCAGGTTGTCCTTCGTCGTCCCGGCATCCGTGGCTGCTTCTATGGCGGCCATCGCCCGGTTCATCTCGTCCCGCCCGCGGCGGAGGAGATCGGCGGCCCGGGCCAGCGTGGCGCCGTGCGGCTTGGAGGCGTCATACTTCGCGTAGGTGACACTCATAGGCTCAGTCCTTTCTTCACCAGGATTTCCAGGGCCTCGACCCTGGATTCGAGATCGCCCTTCTGGCGCAGCTCTTCGACCCGGCGGATGCTCATGGCCTCGGCGTTCTTCCGCGACGCGCTCTCGGCGTAGGCCGGATCGGTCTCCACCGAGTACGGCACTTCTGCCGCACCGGAGGAAATTGGTGTGACGATCACGAGCCGCTGTCGCTCGGGCTCGTAAGCGGGAGGGTTGTCCGGCAGCCAGCGCAGCCCCTTGGCAGAGGCAAGGTTCGGCTGGGCCGGGAAATTCTGGCGCCTCGGCTGGCCGCCTTCCGTCACGGGAAGGCCGGATGCGGTGTGGACGAGCATGAAAGACGGCATGGGTTTCCCTTAAAGTCCGCGAACGGCGAAGGTGCCGGCGAAGGAAGAAGCTCCAGCGGTGCCCCATGAATCGGGGTCGACCGTCGCGGCCTCGGAGCTAAGGCTCGCCGTGGCGCAGGCAGTGTTCGAGGAATCGGCAATTTCCAGCTTGCTGCCGAACCCCGTGGGTGCCGTTCCAAGGGTGGAGCCGCCGTCGATATTGCCGCCCGTGGCAATCCACAGGTAACGGCTTAATCCCCCTGACGGAGAAAGGCTGGGCGGGTTCACGCCAGACGCATTGATGCTGCCTCCAATCGCCGACCAGCCGCTGATCCGGTAGGAGACGTGAGCGCCTGAAGCCCCCACGGCCACGGCAAGAGTCGCCGTCGTCTCGCCTCCGGCCGCCGATTTGTAATAGACCGCATGGGTGATCGCCCCCCCACCCTCGCCGGCTTTATAAAGCTGGGTGTACCCCGTGGGCGTGGTCAGCGTTCGCCCGTTGCGGATGGAGACCACGATGACAATCAGATCCCCGGCCGCAATGCTCGATGGCAGAGTGATCGTGTGCGAGGTGGAAGACGTGTCTTCCTTGCTCGTCGCCGTGGTCTGGATGACGGGGAAGGATTGCGCCCCCCCGGCGTTGAAGCCGCTGAGGTTGCTGATCGTGAGCGCGGCATTCTGCGGCCCCGACCACACAAGGGCGAGAGCGAGAACCAGCCATGTGACGAAGCGGCGCATCAGTTGTCGTTCGCCGAACTTGTGGTGTAGAGAACCCTGATGCCGATGAGCCTTGCATCCACCGCGAGCGTGTCTGATCCGCTGGTTGCCTCCCGGTAGGCCCGGAACAGCAGGAGGTCGCCTTCCGCCGGGGTACCCGCACAGGTAATTGCCGAGGTTTCCGAGGTGGCGTGGTTGTCGTTTGCGCTGATCAGCGTATCGGTGACGGTCTGGGCGGTGCCGAACGCCTGATCCAGAGCGTCATCATTCGAGACGGCCAGGCATTGCAGCGCCCAGACGACATCGCCGGACCCTGACGCAGCGGTCCACATGAAGACCGCGGTGACCGTGGACTCGTTCCACGATTTCGGCATTCCGATGTTGAAATGCGCGTACTCGATCTGCGAGGCATCGAAATCGAGAACCTTGACATTGACCTTGTTAGTCGTGGTCTCGATCTGTCCGGCGGCTGGCCCGGTGGAACTTGCCACGACCATCGCGGCGGCGGGCAGCCAGACGGTTTCCTTGCCCTGCGTCTTGAGAGAGGTGTACGAAGTGGCCGAGTCCGCGATGATCTTGCCCGTGGTGCCCGAGAAGATCGCCAGCGCGTTGTTGGTTGCCGACGATGGGCCGGTGACATCGCCACCGCCAGAGCCGGCCGGAAGCATCGACACCACGACGAACTGATCCGCCGTGGAATCGTACTGCACCATGACGCGATTGTTTGTCGCTATGTCGGACGCGCTGACAGCGATCAGGCCGTTGGTGCTCGGCTTGACCAGCGTCCGGGCGCCGAGAGAATTGATGTTGAGCGAGGCCCCCGTGGAGCCGTTGGTATGGTTCGCCTTGAAGCTGAACGTCTCGCCGTTGACGTAGGTTGATGGCGCCACCGTGTAGGAGAGTGCGTAGACGCCTGAGGACCCGGTCGCCGTCCCTGTGCCGTTGATGCGGTTCCAGAAGCGCTTGGTGGCGCCCATGAGTGCACGAGCCGAATCATTTACGGTGCTGGGCGCCTGGTTCTCAGGGAATCCGGCTGGCGGCGTGGAGTTGTTCGAGGCATCCGTCTCGGACCACGAGCTGGCCGAGATATCGACTGCAATGGCCTGACCGATGATGTACAGCGGCCCTGCGATCAAGGCGCCAAGCATCATCCATTGCAATTTCTTGCGCCAGTTTCTGGTCATCGTTGATCCTTCACGGGGCTATTCGTGCTATGATTTGCAGATGCCGAAATTCATCGACCTGACCGGACAGCGCTTTGGGCGCTATGTGGCCTTGCATCGCGGAGTTGACTGGAGGCCCGGAAACCCGGCCTGGGTTTGTCGCTGCGACTGCGGGACCGAGAAGACGGTGCGGGCCGCCTCGTTGAGGCGAGGCACTACGGTCTCGTGCGGCTGCTACAACTCAGAAAACAAGCGGGCGATGTGCGTTGAGCGGAACACGACGCACGGAATGAGCGGCTCTCGCGAGTACATCGTCTGGTCGAACATGGTTCAGCGCTGCCACGATCCCAACTCGACCAACTATTCAGACTATGGCGGCAAGGGCATTGCGGTGTGCGATCGCTGGCGGAAGTTTGAGAACTTCTTTGCCGATATGGGCCAGAAGCCATCACCGAAACACACTCTAGACCGCAGCGATTCGTCTCTCGGCTATTCGCCCGACAACTGCCGGTGGGCAACGATGAAAGAGCAGGAGAACAACCGGACCAATAACCGCCGGATCACCTTCCGGGGCGAAACGCTGACTTTGATGCAATGGGCCGAACGAACGAACCTCAGGCGCGAGGTAATTGCTGCGAGGATAGACCGTCTCGGTTGGTCAGCAGAGCGGGCCCTGACCACGAGGCCCGATCAGTCGACCGGCTGGTTTCAGAACAGGCCCTTTCCCTCTCTGAGGAACACGCCCAAGACGGCATGAACAGTCGCCCAGCCCAACGCATAGGGAAGCCACTCGACTCCATCCATGGTCAGGCTGTTCTGAAACAGCGCCCACGAAACGATTAGGACCGCGATGCTGCTGTGGGTGGATGGCTCGACCAAGCGGTGCGAGGTCCAATCCTTAATCGTCATTTTGGCCATTTCTGGTCCTGTGGTAGGGTTGCGACCATGGAAATCGAGCCCGGCAGCCCGTTGTGGATTGCCGTCGTTACCGTGGGCGTTGTGGCGTTGGTGCCTTCCGTGCGGCGTTTTCAGGACGCCAGCGCGCGACGAATCGCGGCGCTTCTGTTCTCAGTCCAGCAGGCTGTAAGCGGCCGGCGGCGCGATAAGGGACGCGGCCGGAATGCCGTAGTCGAGCAGGCTCCTAGCCGCGGGGCCGGCGGCCTGAGGTCGTCGCGCCAGTAGCGTTGCCATCAGGCGCTGCCCGGCAGGGGTGTAGGCGCTTCCCAATACGGCCAGCCCAGCCCCCGCCAATGGGTCGACGTAAGCGGGCGCGGCAAGCATCCCGGCTCCGGTCATTAGCCGGAGTGGAGTCCCTGAGTCCGGCACCGAGGACGGCAACACGGCATTCGCCGCATCGGACAGATCCTGCATTCGGGCATTGCCCTGCGCGAACTGCCGCTTGCGTGCGGACGGGTCGGCGCGACGAACGGCACCGGAGAGTTGGGCGGGAGAAAACACACCCTCGCGCGCCGCTGCAGAACCGGCGGCGCCCTCCACCCGAACCAGATTGGCGTAGGCGCTGTTGATAGCCTGGAGCTGGCCGGCGTGCTGGGGATTAGAGCGCTCCACCAAGCGGCGCAGTGCCGCCTGAACCTCGTTCACACCGTTCCCGAGTTCGCGCTCGCTGGCGATGGCGCTTGAGCGGTAGGATTTGGCCAACTGGCCAAGCTCGCCCTCGACTTGCTTCATGACATCGCCGGTCATCTGCCCGTTGTTGAAACGGGACAAAACGCGGTCGCGAATGATGTTCTGCAGTGTGCCGCTGACGTTGCTCGGCAGGGCTACAGCGCCAGTAATGACGTTGTTCACCTCCTGCCCGAAACGGGTGTCCGTCGCAACGTTCAGGCGCGGCAGAAGATCGTCATAAGCCTGACCAATTCTTGTCGCTGCATGCTCGACGGCTTCGCGGCCGACCGGCATGTCATCAGGGAGAGCCTGGCCGATCGGCTGCAGGGCGCGGTTGATGGCGGCGCGGTTGAGGTCCGTCACGGCCCGTCGCTGGCCCGTGCGAACGACGTCACCAACGAACGGTATGCTGGTTGCCGCATCTTCAACGCGCTTGACAGCCCCGCCAGCAATCTGGCCCGGGGTCGGCGTTACGCCTTCGCGCAAGAGAGTCTGGATGTTCGGATTGGTCGCGGCACGAGGCTGAATCAAGCGCGCCAAGCCCGACATGACCGGAGCGGCCACGGCACCAGTTCCCGCACCGATTCCGACCTGCTTACTTTTCTCTTTCCAGAAACTCTCGCCTTCCTCAACCGGCTGCAAAGCACCGGACGCAGTGCCCGTCGCAGCCCCGGACGCAATTCTGGCGGCCATGGACGGCGCGGCGGCCCCAGGCATAACGGCGGCAATCGGCGCAGTCGTGAGTATCTGGCCAGCCATTCGGGAAATGCCAATGCCTGGCTTCGCGCCGTGCGTCTTCTCGAAATCGACGGCACCCTCCGTGTTCATGGCTTCGACGCGCTCGCGCTCGCCCTTGGACCATGTCTCCATGCTGGAGCCTTTGGGGGACACGGCCTCAAGGCCGCGGGTGATGAGTTGCGCTCCCCCGTCGATGATATCCTTGCCGCCACGAAGGACGCCGGGCACGACGGTATCCGTGACGGTCTGAAGAACCCCGCCACTCTCCTTCGGCTGATAGCCGATCTTCTTCGAGAAGTCCTCAAGCGGCATGTCCGCATAGAATTTCTTATGCAGCGCCGGGACGAGATCGGCGTCCGGCATGTCGTTGTACTGCGGGTGCTGCGTGCGAAATTCCTGGAGATTCATTGCCCGCCCCTCAGGCCGAGCGGGTCGGAGCCGGGAACGGCGGGGCCGGGCGCGGCTTCCTTGGGCGCCGGGAATAGCGGGTTCTTGGCGCTGAACTCGGCCAGATCGTCGAAGAATCCGTCATCGAACTTGCCGTGCTTCTTGCGGTAGTCGCGCGCCAGTTTGGCAACCTGCAATTCGCGCTCCGCCAACTTGCGCCGGGTATCGATGATCTTTTTTCGCCCCTCCGGGGTCGTGCTGAGATTGGCGCCGGTCATCTGCTTCAGGAACTCGCGATCCTGATCCGACATCGCGCCCGGCATGCCGGCCCCGCCGGAAGGGTTGCGGAACTCAAGCGCGATTTCATTCGCCAAGGCTTGCGCGGCTTCGGCGCCACCGACCTTGTCCGTGATCCCAGACGTATCCAGCCCAAGCGCGTCGCCCGCGGCCTTCAGGGCGCGATTGGCCTGCTGGACCTGCTCGCCGCCGAGTCCGGTGTAGGCTTTCGACAGCATGGCATCGAGCTTGTCTAGCTTCGCCATCTTGCCCGGCGCACTCAGTACCGTGTTCTGCATTCCGGAATACATTTCAGCGAACGACCGACCGACGCCCTTCTCGAACTCGCTTTCCTGCGGCGGCAGGTTGACGTTGGGATTGAGCGCAATCTTGGTCGTCGCCGGGTCATAGCCCTGCCATTTCCCGTAGGTTGGCGATGTCGGGTTTTTGTCGACCTGCCCCGGCACCATCTTGCCGTCGATGTCCCTGTCTTCGCGAACCCAGTTGCCGCGATCCAGATTCTTCGCCATCACCGAGCCTATGAACGCCGAGCCCTTTTCCGGCCCCATCGCGGCCACGATTGGGCGCATGTTGGGCGGGATGGCGGAAAACGGCGATGCGGCGTTCATGTCGACGCGGGCGTTGGGCGAGGGAGAGCCCGGTGCAGGCGGCATCGCCGCAATCGTGGCGCCCGGAGGAGCGCCGAGTGCGGGAGACGAGGCGTCTGGAACAGACGCCGTGCGCGTGTCTGTGCCGGGAGGCTGAGGAGGCATCCCCGGCATCGGGCCGCCGTTCATCAGGGCCTGCCACGCCTCGTCTTGTTTCGCCTTGCGCTTTGCGTCGGCGAGTTGCGAATTGACCATCGCCCCCTGCATCTCGCCCTGCACATGGCCGCGTGCCGTGTTGCCTGCGGCTTCGACGCCGCCCATCAGCAGTTTCGCCCGGGTGGCGGGGTCGACTCCCTGCCCCGCAGCGATCAGCGACATGCCCAGCGGCATCAGACCCTGCGCGAAGCCTGCCTTGCGCGAGGTCGCGGGGTCGAAATCCAGCAGCGAGGTCGGGGCCTTTTTCGGGCCGGAATCGCCGAGGAAGATGAGATCGAGGAGGCTGTTCATGGCGCCGCCTTACGAGCCGAAGAGGCCGTACTTGGGATTGAACAGGGTGTTCGCCGCCCCGACGCCTGTCGTGGCCAGACCTGCCCCGGTCAGCCACGGGTTGGAACTGGGCATGGGAACCTGCGAGGTCTGGGTGCCGCCGAACTGGCCGCCAGCGATGGCGGTCATGAAATCGCGCAGCTTCTTGGATTCGATGTTCTGCCCGAAATCGTGGCGCGTGATGTCGTCGCGCAACTCCTCGCCCGCCTTGCCTTCGCGGATCGCGCCGACCTGTCCCAGGTTGATGATGTCCTGATAGTCGCTCTGCGCGAGCTGGGGAGCGGCGGCCATGGCGCCCTGCATCCGGGTGCGCTCGTCGGCGTAGTCCTTGTATGAGAGGCCAGAAACCGCATCACCCATGGCCCGGCCGTAGCTGTCGGCTGCCATGTCGCGGGCTGCCGTCTCGGCGATGCCGGAGTTCATGCGGCCCGAGCGCATCGCGGCACTCTCGATGCCCGGGATCACGACGTTCTGAAATTCCTTGCGCATGGGTGCAAGCGTGCGCTCCACCATGCCGGCGTAGGCGGGGTTGCCCTGGTTGAGATACTCGCCCGACAGGCTCTTGAACGCTTCACCCTGCGCGGCGGTGTTGAGGGGCGAGCCGGCGAGAGCCCGGCCTTCCTGCAACTGCAGGGCCTTTTCGGTCTGGTTGGAGAAGGGCGTGACCGTGGAGCCGGGATAGAACTCCGGCCGGTCGCTTTCGAGGATCTGCTGTGCCCTGTCGAAGCCCTTTTCCAGATAGGGCTGCTGCTTGGCCCACGGGGAGGAGTCTGTCTTGGAGATCGCCTGCGCGGGGGAATCGTCCCCGCCCACGTCCCAGCAGGCACGGGAGCGCCACGACACGTCGCAGGAGTCGCGGCCGACCGGGTTGAGAATGCTCATTTTATCGTTTCCAGACCGTGGGTTACGGGACGGAACGCCGGTCTAGGGCCGTTCGCGATTTGGCAGGGCGGGGCTTTCGGGGGTAAGATGTCCCCGGGTTTGGCCCTTGGATCGAGGAGGTCTGTCGTGCGTTATTCCCCGTCTCTGGCAGCGTGCACGCTGGCTGTGGCGCTGCTGACAGGACAGGCGGCGGTGGCGGAGCCGATACCGGAGGCGGTGCTGTTACGCGACTTCCAGCAGTGCTCGGCCGGTAATCCGAAAGACCCACTGCACATTCAGTACTGCTGGTGTGTGATCAACGAGGTGCGGGGTCGGATGTCACTTCAATCGTACTTGACCGAATCGGGCGAGGGTCAAAAGCGTATGAATGACGGCTCTGACATTCGTACGGCCGTCGCTCAATCGCCGATTCTCATGCAGATCATCGGCTTCTGTCAGCGGCAGCGGACCTAAGCCGCCAGCAGGCTCTCCGGCTTCTTGTTGCTGTAGAAATCGAGCAGCGAGACCAGCGCCTCGCCCGGGATTGTCCCGTCGTTGATCGCCAGCAGGGCCTCGGAAACACCGGGCTTCTGCGTCACTTCCGGCCGGATAATGATTTCGTCCGATTTCGCCGTGATGACCTGATCGTCAGGGCCGGGAACCGTGTCGCGGCTGACCCGCGGAAGCTTGCCGCCCTTGTCCCACGGACCAGAGGGACCGCCATCGGCCCCGGGGTCGCCTGCCGTGCCTGACATGCTGCCGCCTCCACCGCCGCCGCTTTCCTGACCCGAAAAGGACATATCGCCCGCGTTGGCAAGAGACGCGGCGAGATCGGCAAGGCCCGGCGTCGAGGGAGCGGCACTGGGGCCGGCATTGGAACTCAGGTCGGAAAACCCGTAGCTCGACGGCGAGCCGAGGGCGCCGTAGCCCATATGCCCAAGGCCATCGACGTTGCCCCGCGTGCCGCCGGCGCCCGCGGAGATTCCGCCCAGCCCCGCCCCTCCGCTCGAGGCGAGCAGCGCCGATAGTTCGGCTAGGGTGCGCTCAACCATCGATGGCTGTTCCCGCGCTTGGGCTTTCTCCTGGTCCCTGCCGAAGATACCCTCGCCTTCGGGGTTGGAATTGCCTTTGCCGCCGAAAGCTTCGACGCCGGGGGCGTCGGGGGCCAGCGCGGCGGCCTTCTGTGTATCGTATGCTTGATCAGCGGCCTGTCGGGAATACGAATGTGCCCCAAGCCCGCTGCCAATAAACGTGTTGGCAAACGTCCCTTCAATGCCAAGCCCGAAATTCGGTGTGGTGCCCATCCGGGAGGCGATGCTGTCAGCGTTTGCCTTGTCGCGCGTAGCAGAAATGCCTGTACCGGCCAAACTCGCGAGAGCGCCCAATGGCCCGCCGACCAGCGCGCCGCCCAATCCCAGCGCCGCAGTCCCCAGCGATCCCCAATCCGGCGAAGCCCCGTCCCGGCTCTGCCCGCCCCGCCCCGGCGCGTCCCTGTCCCCAAGCCCGCCCATCCCGCCCATGTCGAGCAGGGAATCAGTCCCGTCCTCCCGCTCGTCATCCAGCAGCGAGGGTTCCTTCTTCGTCGGGAACGACAGTCGCGGGACGTTGCCGTAGCGCGTGAAGTCGAGCCGGTTGCCGTTCCAGCGATTGGCGGGGATGGTGCTCACAAGCGTTTCTCCAGAACTTCCTGCTTGAGCGTCCAGTCGGGCAGAAGCTTCCGCCAACCCTTGCGCCCCCGTATCTGGGCAAAGTCGCAGCCGTGCTCCAGCCCGTATTCCTTGATCGTGGTCAGGGCGTCATCCAGCCACGTCCGCGCACCTAGTCCAGCCGCGCCCGTGATCACAAGTTTCTTCATCCGGGGATAGACCACGAAATACGAGATCACCACGCCCTCGATGGAATCCTTCGTCCAGCACAGCCAAAGCTGCATCCGGTCCTGCTGGATCATGTCGTAGATATCCCGCACCCCGTACTCACCCTGGGAGATCAGCAGCAGGTCGTCGACATGCGGGCGGACGTGCTGCCAGATTTCATCCAGGGCCGCCGGTTCGACCCGCACGAAGCGCTTGCCCAGATCGTCGCTCATCCCAGCAGGACCGCCACGAACGTCCTGTCCGTTTGTCCAGAACTCGAATGATTGAGCACGGCCGCCTGTTCCGTCGCGTTAGGGTAGGTCTGGTGAATATCCGTCATGGCTGCTTTGGCGTTGGCGGTCGTGGGAACGAGGAGCAAGGCAGTCGTGGAACCGATGCGGGTGTCCGAGATGGTGGTCTGGGTCGCGCCCGCCGTGAGGGTCACCGGGTACTTCGTGACGTTGAGCTTGCCCGTCATGGCCAGGCCGAGCGCGAGGCTGACCTTGCGGACCAGATCCTCGATGTCGACCGCTTCTGTCGGCGGCGGGGTGTAGCCCTTCGCCGATGACCGGGGGCTGACGATGCTCACCGCCGGCCGCGCTTCTTCACGTCGCCGTAATCGTCCATCTGGATGCCCCGGGCGAAAGTCCAGGACGTGCCCTGGGGGACCTGAAGCTTGAAACTGTGATAGCGGGCCTTGACGTTGATCGGGCAGTGACCCTCGGAAGTCATCGCCCGCGCGGTCTGGAATGTCGCGGTGCCTGATTCGTTGAGCCGCCCCGCCGTGGCAAGCGTGGCCGAAGAAGTATCGACGAGCGGGAAGGCCCGCCGGCAGCGCACCCGCCGCCCTCCACCGAGGGAGACTTCCTTGGTCGTGATCGATGCCGCCGCGTTGGCCCCGGTGAAGGTGCACGCCGCATGAGACGTGTTGAACCCGCCCAGCACGGCCCGCCCGCCAGTCCACGCCCGGGAGTCCAGCGGATACGGCAGGTTTTCAAGCTGCGCCGAAATCGCGTCCAGCTCGTCCAGCGTGTAGCCCAGGGTCAGCGAGTTAAACACCCACTCCAGCTCCGTGGGGTCGTAGCCGAACCGGCCCGAGGGCCAGTGGTAGAAGAATCTGCGGTTGGGCAGGCCGTTCGTGTTTCCCGTCCCGGGGAAGGCGACGACATAGCATTTGTTCTGGTCGTCGATTGCAGCGGATACCCGGGAGAAATGCGCCGTGGCGATCTGCGACCAGAACTCACGGTCGGCCTTGCCGTCGCCAATCGATCTCGACGCGCCAGCCTCGTTGACGAAGAAACCCTCCTCCGAGATGCCGAACATCAACCGGCCCCGGGAGGCGATGGAGCCCGGGATGGGGGTTCCTCTCTGCTTGTCCACGACCTCGGAGAAATCGAAGAAGAACGGCGGGCCGACGAACCTCGCCCGCACGATCTGGCGCTCCTGAACGACAAGCACCGAGTTGTCCAGCCCCACCAGCCTCTGCACCCAGCCGCCGTCCGAGATGTCCTCGAAGTCGCTCTGCGTCGATGCCGAGGGGTCGAAACTCGTGATGTCGCGGAAGGCCGACCACCAGCAGCGCGAGGGCTTCTGCCCGTCCGTATCGTCGTTGGTATTCCCCAGCATGAGGAAGCCGCCGACCACCGCCGCTGTGCGCGCCTTGGGCTTGTAGGTCCCGGTGATCAGGTCGGCGAAGTTGCCGCCCGAGAGATTGGCGGCCTGCACGGCTGAGTCGAAATCCGTCGAGACGACCTTGGTCCCGTAGAGGTGGAACTCCACCCTCGAATCATCGGCCCGCGAATACCCGCCGCTTTTTGAGACATCGGAGAAGCTGGAGCCGGAATTGCGGTAAATCTTGGCTGAGTCCGCAGCGATGATGGCGGCATTCCCGGCCTCGTCGGTCACCGCCGCCGCCCCTCTGCACCGCGCATCGAGCGCCGAAACCACGGCCGACATTCCCGGGGACGGCCTGTATCCCCCCTCGTAAGGAATAACCCCCGAGGCGTCGATATCGCCCGGCGATGCAAGATCGGGCTGGTCGGGCGTCCAGCCGTCAAAGGGAACGATCATGAGCGGGTGACGTTGGTGCGCTGGATCAACGGCCCCGCCCGGCGCTTCTTCTGATCGGCGAGGAAAACCCTGCCCCGGATGTCCTCGTAGAGCTTGCCGTACTTGACGACGCCTTCATCGTCTTCGAGGAAGTTGGAAAGCTCCAGCATCGAGCCGTAGAGATAGAGACCGCGGGCATTCGTCAGAGCCCAGTTGGTGTCCGTGTCACCGGACAGCGCGGCGAAGCGGCGGAAGTAGAGGGCCTTGGCGACATAGTCCGAATCAGGGACAGGCCCGAAACGGATGAAGTTCTCCTCGATGGTGAAGGCCGCCGGCTGCCCCGGCTGGTTCCCCGCGTAACGTTCGAGGAAATCGAAGGGCTGCAGATAGTCGAGCGGCTTCGAAGTGCCGATCCTGACCCGCTTCGCCTCTTCGAACCGCGTCGGCAGTGGAACCTGGCCGGGCTCGATGAGCCGCCATACCGAACCGTCGTAATAGGCCCGGTAGGTCAGGCCGGAGATATTATCTCCTGAAGCCATGGCAACGGTGCCGTCATCCTGACGAAGCGCCGTCGCTCCGGTGGAGTTGACGTTGAGCGTCATCGTGGAGGTGTTGGTCGAGGCCGCCGTCCACGACACCGTCAGGCCCCGGATCAGGGTCACGGTCTCAGACAGGGTCAGTTCGACGGCGTTCGCCGTGCCCGCCACGGTATCGGCGGTATAGGTCCGGTAGGCCAGAAGGTCCGCGCTTTTCTCCATCGGGAGAATGCGCAGGTCCATCGCCATGCGGTCCTCGCACAGGGCGATAAATTCCGGGATGCGGCTGTCCAGCGTATCGGGATCGCCGGACCAGTTTTCAAGGGCGCTTTTAAGCTCGCCGTAATTTGTGAGGCTCATGCGTCAGCCGTTCAGTGCCGAAAGCCGGGCCGGGACGCGCCTGATCTTGCCCGCCATCTTCTGGGCCGTCTCCGCGCTGACCCTGATCAGGTCCCGCTTGCGGCCCTGTTTCTGGGGCGCCACGTAGGCGTGAAAGTCCTTTTTCCCGTCGATGCGGAAATCAGTGCAGTCGTCCTTGGCGATGTGCTTTTCCACCCATGCAGCAAAGGCCCTGCCTCTCAGCCTGAAGGCGTTGAATGGCCTGCCGGGCGAACCGTCCTCCGCGCACCAGCGCTCATACCAGATGTTCGGCACCATATGGGTGAGTCGGAAAGTCTCGCTCTCCCGGGAACGACCCTCGTTCTTGACCGAGCGGATGCGGTCCCTGATCTTCCCGAGTTCCTGAACCCGGTTGACCACCACCGTGTTGTCGTCGGTCAGGTGAAATTCCGTCCTCACCGGATCGGGGTCGGGCCGGTACGGGTAATAGACCGTCCGCTCCGCCTCGGTCGGCACCGGCAGTGCCCTCGGGGTCGGCGTCATGGCGGGCTCACTCGAACTCGGTGATCCCGACATAGCCGGTCGCCGAATGGCCCAGCACGTAAAGCTTGCCGTTTGCCGGAACGCGAAACAGCTCAGCCACGTTGACCGGCATATAGATGCCCGTTGCAGCCGTAACGCTCGGGGTCTGCCCGGACACGGCAAAGCCGATATAGGCCGTCGCATCGGTCAGGATGACGCGAACGGCCCGGGTGTCGCGCGCAAACGCAGATGACGCCTGCTGCGTGCAGGCTGCTGAGCATGTCGCGCCCGGGCCGCCGAAGGTGACGCGCTGCGACAGCACCGGGGCGAAGATGTTGGATATCTGGTTGCCCGACTGCGCCAGGGCGGTCAGGGGCACGGCCAGCAGCGCGACAAGCGCAAGGCAGAGGAGTCTCTTCATGGTGCGCCTTTCTCGATGATCTCGCGCGTGTCCCGCGCCATGGAATTGAGGAACTCCCGGTATGCAGCCGGGTAATCGTGGCCCGCGTGCCTCATGACCATGGGGTCTGAGGCGACGATGCGGGCAAAGGCGGCGCGCTCAAGATCGCCGCTGCGCTGGGCAAACCACAACTCCGCCAGCCATGTCGGCGGCTGAAGGCTTGCGGTGTCCTTCAGATTCTGGAGGATGACCTCGATCTCTCCGGCCATCTCATCCGCCCGGTTCGATGAATCGAGGTAGGCGATGCGCGAATATTTGAGGATCGGCGCGTGGGGTGAAACCTCTTGCCCCAGGGCGAAGACCTGATCAGCCGCCCGATGCTCGATGGTCGATTTCCTGTCGTGGACCGCCAGCGCCGTGAGAGTCAGCGGGAACTGGTATTTCGGCAGCCAGTCCCAGGGGAATTTCTGTACCGCCCTGAGGTTGGCAACGAACGCCCCAGCAATGTCGTTGTTCTCCATCCCCGCCTTGACCTGGGTGAAGTAGACACGCGATTCAAAATGCAGCCACGAGACCGAGACAAGCGAAGCCGCGACGGGAAGCGACAGACCCAGCCGGACAAGACGGTTCGCCCGGAACAGCAGGATGGGCCTTTCGTGCCTTGCGAGCAGGCCCAGCGCGATGACCGCCAGCGCTATGGTCGCCGGGTTCTGCAGCGGGAAGCCGACTATCCCGGAGCCCAGAACAAGAGCCAGGCTGGCGAGGCAGCCATAATCGACGGGGGAAAGCGCCCCGGGGCGAAACCGCTCGCGCAGCAGGACAAGGACGAAGCCCGAGGCGAGGAGGAAACCGATCAGCCCGAGTTCGGCCAGAAGCTGCAACGGCTCCGAATGAGCCGAGCCGGAAAACATGCCCGGTTGGTTGAGCAGCGTTCCCATCTCGGGGAAGAAGCTCAGGTGGTATTCCTGAAACCTCGGGTATTCATAATTGAACGAACCGAACCCGTGCCCGAGAAGCGGCTTTTCCAGCCACAGCGCAATCGTGTTGGTCCACAGTTCGATTCTCGTTCTCAAGGACGAGATCGACCACGCATTGTAGCCGAGCAGCACCATGGCATCGATGGGCACGAGGACGATGATCCCGGCGAGGAGATACGCCCTTTTCCAGATCAGCCAGACCGCAAGACATCCACCGAGCACCAGCAGGGCCACGTACTTCGCGTGAGCCTGCCCATAGACGGTGAACAGGACGGCGATGCCCGCAAGCGCCGCGGCAATCCCCAGGTAGCGAAGCAGCCTGCTCTGCCACAGCGAAACCGCGACGAGAGGAACCGCCGCCATGACGAACTCGGCGCCGAAATTCTTGTTGCCGAATCCCCCGTACCAATCCGTAGGCAACAGGCTCAGCAGCACGAAATGCCCGAGCAGGGCGAGCAGCGCCCCGGATAGCACGGCGTAACGCACCGCGCTTTCAGGGAGCCGGGAGACCAGCAGGAACCCCGATATCGCCAGCAGCGCATGGGACAGTTGAAACAGCCCCTGCCACTGGTCAGGGGTCCACAGCAGGGACAGCCCCGCCCAGAGCAGCAGCAGAAAAGCGGCTATCTCGCTCTTACGCAGGGTCATTTCGAAGGGACAACCAGACAATGCCGGCGCCGACGACGATGCTCATCGCCAGCCAGCGGATGGGGTCGGGAGTCGAAACCCCGAACCCGTGGAGAAGGGTGGCGGCGGGAACCAGCCCCGCCGCCAGTAGCCACGTCATGCTCAGTACGGGTCGATGATGACGGTCACGATGCCGTCGACCCGGGTGTTGCCGTTGGCAGCGGTGGCCTGCGAGGAGATCGCGATAGGCCGGTACTGCCTTACGGTGTGCGTCGTCGAGAAGCCCTGCACGCTGCCCTCGCCCAGCCCCGAGGAATACCCCGCTGACTGCGTGGCGTTGACCGCCCAGGTCGGGGCAAGTGCCGTGAACGTGCCGTTGGTCAGGGACTCGTACAGCATCTGCAGATGGATGGTGGCCGAGGCTACGCTCTTGACCGCAATCCACGCCGCCTTGATCACCCCTGTGATCGGGGAGACGACGAACTCCGAGATGCCGCCGTTGATCTGACTGACCGGGAAGGTGAGTACCACCCGGCCCACCGGCCATTCCTGAAGTCCCCCGCCGGAAGGGGATAGGGCGTTGCGCCAGACGGTCGAGCCGTCCGGCTTCTGCTGGATGTTCCACGCCGCCTGAGCGCCCACGACCATCAAAGCGATGGCGACAAGTGCCAGAAACGGCGTCGTGAGACGCTTCATTGCTGTTCTCCTTCGAAAGGGTGGGCCGGCGCCCGAAGGCAACCGGCCCGTTTGGTTCAGTCGGCCTTCTTGACCTTGGCCGGCTTGGGTGCGCCGTCGACTTCCTCGACGTGACCGCACTTCAGCAAGAGCTGAAAGTCGGCCTCTGTAACGAAGCCGGTTTCGCCCTTCCTGATCGAGCCGCCGCTATGCCAGGCCCTCTTGACCAGGCTGCGGACCTTCAACTTGCTGCTCATGGACTATCCCTTCGCTTAGGAAGTCGTGAGGTCAGCGACGATGCCGGACGAGGCTTCGTTGCGGGCCTCCAGCGTGGCCTCGATCAGCAGCTCCTTCGCCTTGGAGTCGCCGGTCTTCGCCATGTCTTCGAGCTGGTAGTCGCGCAGCGTGGCCAGGGCCCACATGTCGGTCTGCACGACCAGCGCGCCGCGGGCACGGATGAAGAAATCCGTGACCACGCGGAGATCGCCGAACTCACCCTGGTAGACGTCGATGGTCGCCGTCAGGGTCTTGTCTTCCGCGGTCTTCATGCGGGTGGCGTTGCCGGAGAAGCCCGAGAACGCCTGCCGGTTGAAGGTGCCGAGGAAGATGGTGTCGGGATCGCCGCCCGACTCCGCGCATTCCCGCAGGACTTCGCGAAGCAGGGTTTCCGTGAAGGCGCGCTGCGTGCCGTCCGTGGGCTGCGTGTTGCCGGAGCCGCCATCCGAACCGCTCGTTCCGCGGGACTCGTTGGAGGTGATCCAGGTCTCGTAGCCGCCCAGCTTGCGGGCCGTGGTCGCGTTGCCGGCGTCCTCGGCGACGTTCTGCGTGATGGCGTATTCGAGATCGCGCTTCAGCTCCAGGCCGCGCTTCATGACCTGGTGCGCCATCTCGGACTTGCGCCCGGCCTTCTTCACCGCCTCCTGGGTGCCCGTGACGCGGGGAACCTTCTTCAGGATCTGGCAGGTGTTGGAAAGACGGGAGGTCGCCGTCGCCGCATCGGCGGAGTTGGCGTCGCCTTCAAGGTGTGCGTTCGAAGCCGCGGCTGCGAGCGCATCGGTCTGCCACTCATGCAGGACCGCGGTGGCGTCCACCTTGTCGATTGCCGACAAGAACGGGGTCTTGGTCGGGCTGATCATGTGGATGATCGGAGGTGTTATCGCGCGGCTCTTTATCCGCGCTTCTGCACGTTTCCATGCAGCCCAGACTATCTCATCGCTTTCGCGTCGGGCGCTCGTGGGCGGGTTATTGTTTCCTCACCGCCTAGTCGTTGAACCTTCCGCGCCCCTGGGGCTTTCGCCTTACATGCGCGACTTGGCTGCTGATTGCCTTCGGCACTACCCGGTCAGGTTTTCCAGCAATTCACCCGATTTTCCGTGATGCCTAGAGGTTGGCTCCGTGCACCCGGGGACTAATTCAATCCGAGAGGTCGTCTTTGTTGCCTACCGCCGAGAAGGTCGTGAAGGCATTGGTTTCTAGGGTCATGTCGTTCTCCGATGAGGCGAACGACCGACCGCATGGCTCATCCGATGAGTGCCGCCAGGGCAATCTCGGCGTCGCGCTGCGATCCGGTTCGCCTGAGTTGAGTTTTGGCTTTTCGAGCGCTCTCAACCCTCGCATCGGCTTTCGGGGCCCGACCGTTGGGTGTGCTCAGCTTGGGCAGCTTCCGGGCAATGATCTTCTTGACCACATCGCCCTTGCTCGCCTGCCCCTGCCTGTAGAGACGTGCGTCGTTCAGGATCGAGATGATCCTGTGGTCGCCGTTATCGGCCGCACGCTGGACATCCTCGGGCTTGAAGCCCTGGGCGACGGCGTACTGCACGATGGCGGCGCTGGTTTCGCCCCTCTTGGGATTCCCGGGGGCGAGTTCGGGGACTGCCTTGGCCAGCGCTTCCAAGCCGCGTCTGACGCGCTCCTGCCGCTGGGTCTGGCTTTCATTCTGGCGTTTCTCGGCCTGCTGGGACTCCTGCTGGCGGAGTTCCTGAAAGCCGTTCTTGACCTTGTCGAGGTAGCCTTCGCGCTGGCTGCGACCGCGCATGATGCGCTGGTAGGCGATATGGTCGCTCTCGAACAGCGCGTCGAGCTGCTCCTGGGAGTAGCCGTCAGCCGTGATGAACTGCTCGCCGGCCTGGATGAGGTGCGCGAGGTACTTGACCCCGCCGGTGAAGCGCTCGCTGTATTCCTTGACCGTGGTTTCGAACTGCTGCTTCTCGGCCGTGATGGATTCGCGCTGCTGCTCGACTTCGGCCTTTAGCTTCGTGACTTCCTCGGAGCCCTGACCGGCATTGGCCAGCGCTTCCTTGAGGGTCACTTCCTTGTCGCCCTGCTTGACCTTCAGGCCAAGAATGTCGTCGGGCTCAAGCCCAAGGGTTTCGGCCAGGCCCTCGACGGTCTCGGGAAGGGCGACCTCGCCCTCAGTCTCCGCGTCGGCCGGATTCTCGGCATCGGCCTCTGGTTCCGGCTCGCCTTCGGGCGCGGCAGTTTCAGCCTCGCCTTCAGCCAGACGCGGATCGTCCAGCGGCTCCTCTTCGACCACCGTGGCGGGCTTGCCGCGTGCCGGGGTCTTGGCGGCCGGTGCGCTGCCCTTGGCCTGCTGGCCCTTTGCCGGGGACGGCGGGGCTTTCGTCGGCTCAAGGATGGATTCGATGCGGTCCAGTGCAGAGCCCATCGCTGACTTGCCGCTCTCGGCGACTGAATCGACGGCGCTCATGACATCATCGGACATCGTTTACCTCGGGGATTTTGGCGCCCGCTCTACTGGGCAGCGCGCCGTGGGGGAAAGTCGAATCGCAGGGTCGCGGTTCAGGTCGCGCGGTGACGCACAAACCGGGGGTCGCGGGGCTTTCTGGTCTGTTTCGCCTCTTTAAGGCGCTTCAACTCGTGGGCGGCCAGCTTCCCGGAATCCATGTGCCGGCTGAACTGCAGCAGGAAGTCGTTGAAGCACTGGACCTTGAGGACAAGAGCCTGAACCGCTGGCGCGTTGGTTGCGTCGGCGGTGATGAATTTCTGCCAGAGGTCGTCACGCACCGCCTCGGCCGCTTCGATGAACAGCGGGTCATCGCGGAGGGCCTTGGCCTTCACGGCGCGGTTGACGTGGTCCTGAAACTTGCCTTCGAGGCTTTGGATGTCGTCGGCCATCAGGCGGCGACCGGCAGGGGCTCGGCGGGAACGGCCTGAACCGTCCGCTTCGCCCGCTTCACGCCCTTGTCCTTTCGGGCCTTGCGCGGCTTCTTGGCCAGCAGTTTCTCCGGCTCACGCAGGGTCAGGCTGCCGTCGTCGTTGGCGATGACCTCGTGCATGGTGCTGCGCGACCACTCCACGAAGTCCTTGCCGAACGCCGCCCGAAACGCCTTCATGATGTAGAACTCGCGATCAGCGCCCTGATAGGGGCCGTTCTTCGAGCGCCGGATGGCGGCGATGACCTCGGTGGCGGGGAGCGTGTACTCCATCAGCGCGAGCCGGCCTTCTTCGGGCAGTGAACGTGCGTCTTTTTGATCGGAAACGGCTCGCCGGCCTTTTTGCACGCCGCGATAAACTTCCGCTCCCGATAGTTCGGCGTGCCGATGGTTACAACGATGTGGTGCGATCGGTTGCGGCGGTCACGCTTGCCGTGATACGTGGCCTTGAGCGTCTGGTTCGGCCCCAGGTACTTCGTGACCCGCCGGCAATCCGGGTTGGCCAACAGAAGGCCCAGCATCCCGGGCAAACCGCTGAACGTGTTCGACTTGCTGCTCATCGGCTGCCGCGGTCGCCCTTCTGGCCGTTCTGGTGGAAGCCCTTGCCCATCGAGGAGCGGGTTCCCCGGCCGGCGGTCATCTCGTCGCCCTTGTCGTGGCGCGACATGTTGACGTTGCAGCCCTTGGGCACACTTTGCTTCAGGATGTTCATGTGCTTGCGCGTGGCTTCACCGCCATTGGCGTTGTTGCCCGGGGGCTTGCCGTGTTTCGGCGAGCCGAGGCCCTTGGCGTCCTTGCCTTTGTTCTGCATCTCGACAGGCATCGTGGTTCCTTTCAGGTGACTGATTGAGGCTGGGAGGCAGCGAGATCCTGCTGCCGGGTCTGAATCGCGGCGTCGGCTCTTTGTCCGGTCAGGGCGAGCATTAATTCGTTGGCGCCCTCTTCCATGCGGGCCTGCTGGTCCATGTCCTGCTGGCGCTGCTGCAGGGCGGCCTCCGCAGCCATGCCCTCGCGCTCAAGTTGGGCGTCCTGCGCCATCTCTTCGCGCTTCAACTCGCCCTTCTGCTGAATCTCGGCCTGCTTGATCGCGCCCTGCTGCTGGACCTTGACCATCTCGGGGTCAGGCTTGGGCGGCTGCTGGGCCTGCCTCTGCGCAGCTTCGTCAGGATCGGTCCAGTGCGCATCGGGGTCTTTGATGCCGAGATACTTCGCGCCCTTGGTCAACGTGTTGTAGATGTTCTTGAGCGTCACCAGCTTGTCTAGACCGCCCATCTTGATGACCGCGGCCTGCATCTGGGCCAGGCGGTCCATCATCGCCGCCTGCATCTCCTGCGAGCCGTAGCCAAGGCCCACCTCGATAGAGACATCCATCTCGGGATCCCACGAACGGGGGTCAATAGGCACCCACTCGTTGCGCAGCTTGATCACCCGCGGCTTGTCCTGGTACTCGATGCTGGCCTTGTAGACCTTGCGCATCAGGTCTTTGAGGCCAGTCTCCGCGAACATGCGCAGGATCAGCTCCATGCGCGACTGGGCGGCACTCATGATCTGGTTGATGCCCGACGCCGTCTTGTTCAGCGAATCGGCATCCATGCCCTGGTTGTAACGGGTGATGCCCGTGCGGTTCTCGGTCTGGCCCATCACCGCTTCGATGACCGGGATAAGCTCGCGAGCGAGGCTGTTGGGACGAAGTTCGAGCAACTGACCGGGGGTCTTGGTGCGGACGATGGACCCGGGCCGCTTGGTCAGCAGGTCGTCAATCGTGTTCTCGCCGATGGCGGACTCGGGAACCTCCGTCACCGCGTTGTTGATCAGGTACGTGTTGTTGAGCAACTGGCGCCACAGCGTCGACAGGATCAACTGCAGGTCGATGACCAGATCGGCGAGCGACAGCCCATGCAGGGCGTGGGGAACCCGGATCGGGCTCCACCATGCGTAGGGGTGCTCGGATGCCTCGTCGTTTTCGAGGATTTCCCCGGCGCCGTTGTCGCCAAAGCCGATGCCCTTGATGCAGCGGAGCTCGGCCACTCCATCCCCGTCCCAGTCGACCTTGAGATAGAGCGTGTATTCCTCGACCTCGGTCTGCGATTCGTCCTTGCTCAGCCCGTCGATGATCCACGACTGATCGGGAAAGCGGGCGTTGCGCTCCTGCCGGATTTCCGAGGCCGAGAGCCCAGCACCCCGCTTGATCGTCTCGATGTCGTATCCCTCGTCCACGAGGTCCGACACGGTGCGGCGTACCCTGTGACCGACGAGCGGGGCCTTGTCGGGATCGCTCGCCCTGCGCGAAACCAGCCAGTCCTCGGGCGGAATGGGCATGATGCAGATGCGCGTCTCTTCCTTGGTGATCTTCACCTTGGCGTCGTAAACGACTGCCTGCGGGGCCTCCACCCCGGGCGACAGGCTCATGGCCGGGTTGGGTCCAAGGGCGCCCATCAGCACCGGCTTTTCCTCGAACTCGACGAACTCCAGCCCCTCGATCTTCTCAAGCTCGGCCACGTCGTCCTCGGTCAGGCCCTTGTAGGTGACCGTGCGCGACTTGGTTTTCTTCTCCGGGTAGACAGCGACCGTGCCGGTCTTGGACAGCAGCCCGTCCTTCAGCATGTCGTGGATGATCAGGAAGCCCCTGTTATCCTTCTGCACGACGTAGTTGACATAGTCCGTTGCCTGATCGGCGACCTTCTCATCCTCTGGACCCGAAGGGCTGAACCGCGCCCATTCCTTTCCAGCGACGATGGGCTTGATCAGCCCCGGCATGGCCCATTCGATGGTGTCCCGTACCGTGGGCATGATGACCTTGGACTCGCCGTCAACCTCGTCGCCGTATTCCTCGGCGAAGTAGCGGTCCAGTGCGTCGGCCCGGTCTGAGGCGATCTCGTCGGCCGCGTCCATGCCCACGCAGTTGGCGAGCTGGGCCGAGATGATGGTCTTGAGGTCGGCTTCGGTCAGCCGGGGCCTGGCAGGCTTCTCGGCCTTGGTCTCTCCCTCGTCCTTCGCGGCGCCGTCATAAGCCATGGATCAGCCCGCCGACAGCCGGTGAATGGCCGCGCCGATGACCTTGGCGAACAGCAGCGAGGCCCCGAGCATCAGGCGCGGCCACAATACGCCGCTAGATTGGCCGGATTCTTTGCCGAAATGTCGACGATGTATTCGGCGTCGAAAGAAAATGCCGTGCCATCAATATCGACAATCGCCCTCTTCCCGTCCTCGGAATGACTGGCAAGCACGCCGACCAGCGTTATCGATGGCGTCGACACGATGACCCGGTGCTCGCTCAACGGGTGTCCCGGGCGATGACCAGTGCGGCCTCGTAGCTCGACGCGGCGTTGGAATTGACAATGCGTTCCTTCTCCCCCGTAGGCAGGTGCGTCGTCAGGCGCTGGCGGCCCTTCTCCTCGAGGAAAACGAGGGATTTCGTGCTCGACAGGGCCGATATCGCCCACATGAAACGGTCACAGCGGGAATGCAGGTCGGCGATCTGCCGCTCCAGGTCGGCGATGGCCGCAGCCTGGGACACCGTCTGCCGGGCCTCATCGATCGGTCGGCCATTGCTGGCGTCTGGCGGGCTCATGCGTAGCTCCGTTTGGGATAGACGATCTTGCGGTTGATCTGGCCGCGTCTGGCGGGGTCTTCGTAGGACACCGCCATCAGGCCGAAGGCATCGGCGCCGTGGGATGACCAGTCATGCTCGGGGCCAAGCCCGACGTTGCGGGCCTCGTCCTTGCGCTCGTGGTAGTAGCCGAGAGCATCACGGCCTGATTCGGTCGTGGCCTCGTTGAACCAGCAGCGGGGAAGGATGCGGCGCACCGCCTCGATCCGCATCGCTGCCGCGCCCTTGCCCTGATTCTTCACCACCTCAACCGCGAACCCTGCGTCCCTGAGATGGTCCTCGTACCTCTTGCCCGTGACGTTGTTCTCGTTAACGCCGTCATGAGGCAGAAAGCAGGTCGCCTTCTCGTATTTGCGGGACCGCAGCTCATTGACGTAGTAGGCCAAAACCTGGCCGACCCCCTCGATGTAATCGAGCACCCGGATTTCCTGCGCGACGAACTGGACAATCCAGATCGCCATGGCATCGGCATTGGCCCCAGACCCGCCGATATCGAAATAGGCCCTGTGGGGAAGCAGGGGGTCAGCGGAGACCCGGCCGATGCGCTGCTGCGCCTTGGCCTCGCTCAGGCCAGCCGAGAAGTAGGCGCCCTCGAACGCCCTGGCATACTCTCCCTCCCAGATGTGCTCGTACCTGTCAGGGTAGCGGGAGAGGTCCAGCAGGCGCTCGTCTTCGAGTTCCTTGGACCAGAACGGGTTATCGCGCCAGTTGGCCTCGACGACTACGGCGTTGTCCGGTTTCTTCCCCCTCAAAAATTCGTCAACGGCGTCAGATTTACGGCGCGGGTTCCAGCGGAACCAGATTTGGCTGCCGGGCGCCCGGATGGTGGGGCGCAGGAGAGACAGGCTGCGCTGGCTGAGGGTCTGGGCCTCCTCGACATCCGCGATCCTGAAGCCTTCCAGCGACTTGATCGATTCCGCCGTGTGGTCCTGCATTCCCTGGAAGATGATCACCCCGTCGCCCGGGGTCTCGATCTTGTCGTGGAAGACCCTGAACTCGGAGCCGACGCCCATCTCCCTGATCTTGGCCTCGATGAGGCGCTTGGATGACTGGGCCAGCGTCTTCTGAACTTCGCGGATGCAGACTGCGAGAGTGCTTCGCTCGGCCAGGCACTCCTCGACAAGAAGCTCGCCGAAGAAATGCGACTTCCCAGAACCTCTCCCCCCGTGCGCTCCCTTGTAGCGGGCGGGCCGCAGCAAGGGCTCAAAGACCTTGGCAGTCTTGATATCAAGGCTGTTCAAGTTTTTCCTTGGGCTGGACAATCACGCGGCGAATTTCCTGCACGATTGGACCGCCACCCGGCCCGCCGTGCTCGTGATCGACCTTCTCGCGCCAGTCGCCCTTGCGCCTGTTCTTGAGCCAGAAGATGCAGGCCGTCGTGTCGGGCGCAACCTTGGCGCGGAAGGGCGCGTACACCGGATCGCTTGCGCCACCCGGCATGAAGATTTTCACCTCGTCCTGCTCGTAGCCGATGGCCCGCTGATACAGGCTGCGCTCGACCCTCTCGTCCGCAACCTCTTTGCCTGCCTTTAGGGCCTGACAAAATTTGTCGTGGTCGTGCTTCCAGCGGTATACGGTACGAACATCGATCCCAAAGAAATCGGCTACTTCTTGGTCTGTTGCGCCAAGTTGACACAGCTTGTGCGCCTGCTTGGCGTATTCGGGCCTGTACTCGGTTGGGCGCCCCGCCATGTCACGCCACCCTCTGCGAGTCCGAGCGCACGATGATGTCCTCGGGCTTCAGGTCGGGAGGGAGAGGATGGGTGGGCGGGTCGCCGAGGCGGTACGGCGCGATAGGCTCACGCTCCGGCTTCGCGGCTTTGTCGGTCTGTCGCTGTTCCATGTTCCCACCGGTCGGGTGCAACGCAATCGCGGACCCGGGATGCAGGTAGGCGAAAGGACGCGGCACATGAGAGTCATGGCGCGTCCGGTTAGGTTGGTAGTTTTGCGGGGGAATTGGGACTACGGCTACAGCGCAGATAGACAGTGTCTATCTTGGCGGCTCAGGCAGGACTCGAACCCACAACATCCCAGTCCGGAACCGGGCGCTCTGTCCGTTGAGCTACTGAGCCTGAAAAACGAGGGCGGCGCTCTATCCTGCTGAGCTAATCGCTTCCGGGTCTGCGCGTCGGTTATCGGCCGATTCCGACGAGTGACGCTCCTTGGCAATGCGGGATTCGAACCCGCGACCTCCGCCTGACCGCCTTCTGTCACGAGACGGCGCGTCTCGTCAAGCTGCTTTCGCCGTGAAGTTGTGGCCGCAGGAGGGGCAGCGCACGTTTTGGCCGGTCGCCTTGCGAAGTATCTGCTTTAGCCGCGTGATGCTCAGCCCGTAGCTCTTGGCCAGTACCTTCCACGGGATTTTGGCGTCTCTTGCGGCCTTGATGGCGGGGCCAAGGAGGGAGATGCGGTTCAAGCGATATCCCGACCCATTGCGTCCACGGCGGCGGCGGCCAGCCTCGACATAAACGCAGCAAGATCCTCCGTGGGATGCATGATCAAGAACTCCGCAAATTCAGCCCGAACCCGCTCATCCGGGCAGTTCAGCATCTCATCCACAATCGCTCTCGCGACCCTCTCGACCTCCGGCGTCACGGCCAGGGCCTCCTGGTTTTCCAGTTGCTATACGGATCCTTCACCGGCCAGAAAGCGATGATCAGGAATATGGCGATGACAACACCGGCACCAGCCGCAAAGCCGTAGCTGAACGACGCGGGGTCGGTCACCGGCGGTATCCTTGCGGGGTGGTGGCAGGGGCGAGCATCCAATGGGTGGGCTCCCTAACGGTGTTCAAGGAACCGCTGTCCCACCAACTCTCCGCCTGATGCCACCACCGGCCACGCCGCCATTTGAAATCCACGCCTCGACATTCGTGCACGCCGAGGAACCAGTTAAGCCATGTGGGCTTTGGGACGAGCCATAGATCAACTAGCGTGCCGTCCTTGGGCGCCGTCTCAATAGGCTGCCAGTCAACGGTCATCGTTTATACCCTTGCTGGGCTCGGGCGGTACACATGCTTCAAATCTTTTGCAGGTGAGGCGTGCTTCGTTAAACCGCTCTTGCCAATCGGTCGGGCATATCGGCAGAACGCTCGGCATCTGTTCGCCTGTTGGCTGCGCCTCAATCGGCCCCACCACCGCAGAGCCGATGATCAGCAGGACGGAGAGAGCGCTTGTCATACACACCTCCAGATTGACGGCGCCCTCGCCAAAAGCCGCTTCTCCAGCCCCGCCAGATGCTTCCCCGCATCCCAAGCCAGATATCGGTCGATCAACCCGTTCAGAAGCCGGCGGATCATGACGCCTCCAGCATATCCACCGGCACCGGCACCCTGACCTGCCGGCCCAGTAGATTGATCAGCACATGCACGCGGGTGTCGTCGTCCATGTCGGCTGAAAAGATGGCGCTGTGGTCCCGGAACGGCCCATCGGTGACCCGCAGCTTTTCACCGGGCTTGAAGGTCTGCACGTCCAGCTTGACGAAGCCGCCGACAATGCGGCGCTTCAAGCCTTCGATGACATGGTCTGGAACCGCGGCGGGCTCATCTCCGGCCATCAGGGGGCCGATGCAGCCCCGCGTGCCCCGGATGGGCCGCCATTGGGTTGTCGCGCGGTCGAACTGAACAAACAGGTAGCCGGGGAACAGGGGGCGGGAGACGATCTCCAGCTTTCGCGCGTGCCGCCGCTTGACCTGATGCTTGGGCAGGAAGACCTCGTAATCCTGATCCTTCAGGTTGTCAGCCGCGATCTTCTCCTGGTTGGGCTTGGCCATGATGCAGAACCAGTGATTCACGCCGCCTCCTTCGCCGCTCTCAAAGAAATACGTCTGGCAATCCGCACGCAGGACTCCGCCATCGATTCGGCCCGCTCATAGGCCGAATGAAGATCATCCTGCGTGCACGTCCGCGGGTCCTTGCCACGCAATCTCATGATGTCGTGCGCCAGGCCGATCACGAAATTGTCGGCGAACATCGGCCGAAGGTCAGGCATCGGGGTTATCCTCGCGATCTGCTCGTCATTAAGAGCTTGGGGGGTCTGCTCATTCAGCCGCCATCGAAATTTCGGCGTCAGGCACCATTACACTGGGTTCCGTGCCACGTATGGCCTGACGCCACGCCTTCCACAGTTCCCTGAGAAGGCGTTTCTCCATGTATCGCTTAGCCCTGCGGTGAATGATGATCGGCTTCATATCCGGGGCGCGCTCCAGTTCGTAGGCTTTGCGCGCGTCATAGATCGGCCGGTATTCGGGATTGCTGGCGCGGATCAGGTTGTCGCCGATCACGAACATCACCGAGCGACGCTCAGGGCTGTAGCCCTGCCGGATCGCATCCTCGGCATTGGTCGTCTTGCGCTGAGACTTGCCATCGAACACGGCCAGCCCCATGCGTTTCCACAACTTGCCGGGGTTGCTGTACTTTGACAGGTCGCCGGCTTCGCCGATCACCGCCGCCAGGGACAGGATGCCAAAGCCCCGCACTCTTTCGGCCCAGTCGACGACGGGCAGGCCGTTGGCCGTCTTGATCAGGCGCTTCTCGACTTCCTTGCGCTGCGCTTCGATGATTGCGCGCGCTTTGTAGAACGACGGGTAGAGCGCGGCAATCAGCGCAATGTCGTCGGTCGAGACGGGCGGGAATTTTCCCTTCGGCAGTTCGATGCCGTTCTTGCGATAGCGGTAGACAGCGGCCGACCGCTCCTTGCTCTTGATCCGCCGGGTGAGATCGCCCTCGGCGACCAAAAGCGAGCGACGCAGGTGATGGGTGTCGACTACGTCGGCGATAAGATCGGCGAGGGCGCGGCGTTTCTGGTCGTCAGTTACGACTTGGCCCTCGCCGCCAGCGGCAGCAAACTCGCCGCTGGAATTTGTGGCGACGGCATTTCCGTTTAGGACGCCAACGATACGATGGCCGTCGCCTCCGCTGACACTCACGGATTGGTTATCGGCCTCACGGCGGTCAGCGGAATCAGTTGGCGCGGAAGGCGCTATCGTAGCGGCCCCCTCGGGCAGGGCTTTAGTGGCCTTCGCGCGCCGCCCCCTTGCGGGGGATTTAACGGACGGCAAGTCCGCATCGGGTGTCACACCGTCTGAGGCCGTCCGCCCCTTGCGGGGAATTTTCGCGGCCGGCAATCCAGCATTGGATGTCACGCCTGCCTTGGCTCGGCCGCGTCCCTTTCGGGAATGGGTGGCGACGACAGGCGGTTGGCGGGTGCCAGTAAAACCTTGGTCGTCGCCCGCGCCGGCAGCGGGTGCGAGGATTTCACCTATAACCAGGCCAGCGCGTTTCTTAGTCATTGCCGCTCTCCGAGAGCAGCTTTTCGATCTGATCCTCAGAGAAGCACCCGCGCACGGTTTCCGCCTTGGCGCGCGCCATCCTCCGGTCTATCGCCTCGTACATCTCGGCCCGGCGCACATGCCCGCCGGCCTGACCACGGTGATAAGCAGCAGATGCCTTGATGTCGGCGCGTGTCGCGTTCCTCAAGGTCTTGCCTCCCTCGATGGGAAGCGGCCAGTCATAGGCGCTCTCCCGGTTGCGAAGCGCGCCCGCCATGCGTTCCCCGGCCTGTGCCGGCACCGCCCAGGCCTGCCGCTCGATAGTCGCGCGGGTGGCCACCACGGCGCTCCGCAGGTAATCCCGGCACGCCTCGTCGACCATGAAATCCCGAAGCGCCCCGTCTCGCTCGATCCGCTGCTTCAACAGATCAAGGGCCCGATTGTCGTTGCCGTCCGCTTCGATCCGGGCCTGCCGCGCCATATCCCGCACGCGGGAGGTAAAGCTCGGCTCGTCGTTGCCGCGCGCCAACGATGCCTCGGTCGCCGTCTGATGCTCAAACATTGTGCTTTGCCTCCATCGAATGCCTGTGTCTGCTCATGCGCTGCGCCTGCAAGCCGCGGGGGCTGTAAATTTCGCCCGCTGATTCATTCTGGCGATGCCCCGGCTAGGGGGTGGTGGCGGCGGCATCCCCAACGGCCATTGCCGGGCCAAATTTTCCCGGTTTGCGGGCCGGTTCCGGCGGCGAGACGGGGCGTCTCGTTTCGACTAGTGCGCGTTCGCGGTCGAATCCCGGCTGCTCCGCCACTGGCTCATGATCTCGTCCACGCGCTGTTTCTCCGCTTCCGTGGGCGGCGGTTTCGTGTGGCTCTCCGTCGGGCAGAGTTTCGCTATCTCCAGCTTGGCCAGCAGCAGCCGGCGTTCCGCCATCCGGTCCTGAACGGTCGCCAGAATCTCGCTCGGCAGCGGGAGCCTCATGCCCCATTTGTGGACCGCCTTGATCGATCTGAACGCCTCCGCGATCAGGTCTGACGGCAGATGGCCCAGCGCCTCGCTGTACGCCTGCGCGGCGGTTTTCAGGTCGCTGGCCGGCACGCTGAACGCCTTCGCCCAGTCGGCCAGCTTGCGAAGTTCCACGGCCAGGATCTCCGGCGTCGTGGGCTGAATCTGGCGCTTCGCCGCAGAGAGCGCGACTGCCACCATCGCCGCTTTCGCCAGCGGGATCGGCTCCTCCGCGCTGGTCAGGCTTAATGCCCAATCCTTCAAGGATTGCAGCGTTTTCGCGGCTTCGAGTGGATTCGTCAGCGCCGGTATCGTCATAGTTGCCTTCCATGATTTTCGTGAAGTTGCGCTCCGAAACGAGGAAATCGAACGTGCAGCGCCAGTTGGGGTTTGACCTCGAGGGCTTCTCGCCGGTCAGAAACGGATTGGCCGCGATCTTCTCGAGCGCGCATTGCCAGCCGATGATGCCGCCGCCGTCTCGCAGCCGGGCCGCCAGCGCGGCACGTCGCGCACTCGTCATGCGCTGGACGGAGGGCAGCCGGGGGAACTGCTCGGCGAGTTTGTTCCACGCCTCGAGCGCCAGCGGGATTTCGCTTTGCACGGGGTCGGGCAAATTCTTATTTGCCCCTTGCACTGGAATGGAATGGACAGGTTCTGGAATGGACAGGACAGGACCCGGAATGGCGATGGCATGAGGCATGGCATCGACAAGCCATGACGATACCTTGTCGACGCCTTTGAACATCTCATCCAGTTTGCATACGACACTCTTGAAAACAGGGCTGGATTTCGGAATCGCGTCGGCAAAGCCGAGTGCCGATATCCAGTGGTTCGGCACCTGGGGCGGATCATGCTTCAACTGGTTGACCACATGGGTCCAGCCTTGCGCGTCGCGGACGATAAACTCCAATCGGCATAGCTCAGCGATGGCATTGGCTATGGCATCGCCATGCCATCCAAGGTCGCCCGCTAAATATGCGTCAGGAACGCGCATGGCCCCGAGGATGTTCCGGTGTGGCCCGGTGACGAAGTACAGCGCCAGCAGCTTCGCAGCGTCGGATGCGGGGCCGGTTTTCTCGTCAGTCCAGAATGTCGATTTGACCTTGCCGTAGCTCAAGCCCCGGGCTCCTTCAGCTTGACACCCAGCCTCACGATCGCCCCCTCGACGGCGGCAATAGCCGCGGCGGCGTCACATTTCACCCAGTCACGGCCAACAAGCCTGGCCCCGCTACACGCCGCGAGCGCGGCCTTCTCTACGGCAAACGCCGCAGGTCGGGACTCGAGCAGCCACGACTTCGCTATGTGTAGAACGCGGGGGTTTCCGTTGCGGAGGCCATCCAGTCTGTAGAGCAGACTGCGCGCCGTGCCGATTTTGACGTACTCGCCGCCGCCCTCGGAAATGACGTAAACGTTCCACCCCCACAGCTTGCCGAGCTGGTTCTGGTCCGAGAAATAGTTGCTCATGCGATCCTCGGCTTGATGGTGCGGATGCGGGCCATTACGCGGCCCCCGAGATGAACAGATCGCCCTGGCGCTGGGCTTCCTCGATGCGCTTGCAGGCGATGTCGAAATACGGCTCGTGACGCTCGATGCCGATAAAGGTGCGGCCCTGTTTCACGCACGCAACCCCGGTGGTACCGCTCCCCATAAAGGGGTCGAGAACCACCGCGCCTTTTGTCTTAAACACGCACCACGCCATCAGGGCGACGGGTTTCTGTGTCGGGTGGACGCGATCTGGCTCCGATCGGGGCGCGTCGAATACCCGGACCACGTTGTCGCGATTTGTCCAAGCCAATTCCGCCTCGGCCAGCGAGAAGCCGCGCTCGGGCTTATTCCAGACAAACCAGCAACGCGACGGCGGAAGATTGAAGTAGTTCCCGCCCCAGATGATCTGTTCATCGCTCATGGCTCTGAGCGCATCCAGAACGGCGGGTTCTGGCGCGGCGTTATCCCACTCGTTCCGAACCTCCGCGTCCGCGCCGGCTTTTTCCCAACCATGCTTCGCGCTGAAGCCGCCCTTCCACGTTGCCGCAATCCCATACGGCGGATCGGTAATCACCGCGTCCACCTTCGGCAGCGTCGGTAGCACGTCGCGGCAGTCGGCGCAGATCAAGCGGGCGTTGCCGATGATTTCCTCGCGCCACTTCATGGGCCATCACCACAAACATCCACCCCATCCAGCCCGTGGTACAGGTTAAGCCGGGTCAGCAGCCGCTCGCAGGCCATTGCATTGTGCCGCTCGGTCCAGATGTCGTCCGCTGAATGCGGCAGCGGCTTGGCGTCCGGTGGCAGGGATGGCGTCATGGCCTCGTAGGGCCTGCCGGTGACCGAGCGTATGGGCCTGCGCCAGCCAAGGACACGGCGCACGTAGCCTGAGTCGCACTTGGTTTCCTGCGCGATCTGCCAGGCCGTGAATGCCGGGTTGTTCAGATGGCAGGCGATGACGCGCTGGCGGACGATGCCGCTGGGGCCCTTCACGCTGCCTCCCGCTGCGCCTTGGGCACGTAGGCGACATAGACCATCGAGTAATGCTCGGGACACCATGACTTGCCTTCGATGGCGGGTTTCCCGCATTTGCAGGCATCGTCCGCGCTGGGTTCGCCCTCGATGTACTGGCAGCGGTTGGGGGCGGCGCCATCGAAGCCCGGCCGGATGGCCCCTGGTCCACGCAGGTAGCCGTAACCCAGCCCGGGGCCTCTGCCGCGCGCCCGGGTGGTGTAGGCGATCATTCGACCCTCCAAATCCGCCAGCCGGTTTTGTCGAGCTTGCGAATGGTGAATTTGCGGCCGTTCTCTCGGCGCTTCGCCCACTGGTGAGCGCAGACAATCGCGTACTTCGCCGGGGCCTCATCGACCACGAGGAAGGACTCGCCAACAGCAAGCGAGGCGTAGGGGTACTTGTGCTCAGTGCGGCGCCTGGGGATCGGCACCGCCGCCTCGATCTCGTAAGTCCTGACCTCGCCCATCCCCCTACCCCTTCCTTTTCTTCGGCACGCGCAAGCTGGCGAGCACGTTGTAGCGACCGTGGTGAGAGCGGTTTGGCTCCACCTCCCAGCCCTGACCGAGGTATTCCTCGATGAGATCATGGTGAATCGGCATCACCAGTACGTCATGGGTTGGGAATGTTGTCTTTTGCAAACCCATGCACGAAATCCTCCTGTCACTGGGTTACACACGCGGTGTACCCATGCGCTCTTTCCGCACTTAGCATCACCTCCGTTTCGGGTGGGTCGATGCATGGGTAGCGCTACCTCCTGAACAGGTCCGGCTGGCCGCCGAAAACCCGTTGAATGTTCGCTTCGTATTGCTCAGCAGAGTCCGATACCTGCGCGATGCCTAGCGTTTGACCCAACTGCGTCCGAAGGGCTTTCACTCCGATCTCGCTCAAGAACTGATGCAGTTTTTTCCACCGCCCATTCCCTTCGGCGCGCGCGGCCTGCGTAAGCTCAAGCACCTTGCCGTTGCTCTTAGCCAGCGGCTTGTAAACGTGATCGATGGTGAGATGCTTGAACTTCCACGGCTTGTTCTTCTCGGGCTTCGGCAACTTGTATAGGCGGTACCATTCAGCATAGAGCTGATCCGGAAACTCCTTTTCGTACTCGCGCGCCTCTTCCCGAACGTAGAACTTGAATGCCGCGATAACCTCTTGGCGGGTTGCGTCATATCCGGCGACTTTCCAGACCAGGTATTGAATGCCGGACTTTGCCGAGGCGTTGATAATGATCGTCGCCTGTTGCGCCAGCTTCGGGTTGCCAAGCAACCCCTTTGCTTGGGCATCGATGATCGCCTTGCAAAGATCGATCAGCAGGGTGGCGTCGAATCCGTAAACGGTCAGTGGAGGATGGTCCGCGCCGCCCGAACCCCATTGAAACTTAAGCGGATTTTTCAGTTTTTCCCGCAGGTCCGCGCCGACGGTTTCGACCATCGCGCGCGTGGCCAGAAAGCGGGGCAATGAATTGCCGCGCGAGGACAGACCGATAGTTTGAGCCATGCCCGTTTGGCTCAGAACGGCCGTCTTGTTTTCGTCATCTAGGACGAAGCACTCAACATCGACGCCGAAGTCTTCTTTGAAACTGCCCTTGTGGGTTGCCCTAACGCCCCAGCGCGCCACAGCCGCTTTCTTGGCGATTTTCTGCCGTTGCTCGGGGGCGAGCGCTTTCGCCCGCGCGATGCCGCCTTTGGCGCGGCCTTCTCCAAATAGGTCATCGGTCATGCAAGCATCCTTTCAGACTGATTATGCTTGCAAGGTATCAGGTCGTCCAGTAGGATGCAAGCATTGGTTATCGGAACCGATGCTTGCAGGGGATGGAAATGAGCATTTTGAACCGCCCGTACTTCCGCGATGAAGAAGCGGCCTTCGCCTTCCTCGAAGGCATCGTGTGGAAGGACGGGACCGAGTGCCCGCACTGTGGCGTCGTCGGCACGGCGTACAAGATCGCCGCCAACCCCGCGAAGCGCGTCCGTCTCGGCCTGTGGAAGTGCAAGGACTGCCGCAAGCAGTTCACCGTGAAGGTGGGCACCGTGTTTGAGCACGCGCGCCTGCCACTGCATAAGGCGCTTCAGGCAGCCTACCTGCTTTCCTCGTCCAAAAAGGGCATCAGCGCGAACCAGCTTTCGCGGGCGCTGGAAATCACGCTCAAGGCGGCATGGTTCCTGGCTCACCGTATCCGCGAAGCGATGCGCGAATTGAACTTCGCTGAACAGCTTGGCGGCGAGGGCAAGATTGTCGAGGCGGACGAAACCTATGTCGGCGGGAAGGAGCGCAACAAGCACCGCTCCAAGCGGAACAAGAAGCACATCGGGAGCGTCGGCAAGGAAATGGTTTTCTCGCTCGTCGAGCGCGGCGGCAAGGTCCGCTCGGTGCATCTGCCGTCCGTCAGTGCCGACAACCTGCGCCCGATCTTGGAAGCCCAGATCGCGGATGCCAAGAAGACCCGCCTTATGACCGATGGCGAGGGCCAGTACCGGCTTGTGGCGCCCCTGTTCAAGAGCCACGAAACCGTAAACCACGGCATCGGCGAGTACGTGCGCGGCGACGTGACGACCAATACCATTGAGGGCTATTTCAGCATCCTCAAGCGCGGGATCACGGGCGTCTATCACCACGTCTCGGGCCAGCACTTGAAGCGTTATGTGGCCGAATTCGATTTCCGGTATAACAACCGGGTGGCCCTTGGCGTCGATGACTTCAGCCGCACTCTGGCGGCGCTGGCTGGCATCAAGGGCAAGCGGCTGACGTACAAAGGCACTACTGTCTGAGAGGGCGCGGTTCCATGCCGAAAAGGCAGCGTGGCAAGCGGCAGAGCCAGCACGACAAGTTCGTCGCTCTCGCGAAAGAGAGCGGCGCAAGTACGAGCGAAAGCGCCTTCGTCTCCAAGCTTCGGAAACTGGCGAGGAAAAGCCCTGACCAGAAGCCGAAACGCGGGAAGCGACTAACGCCGCCACCGAACCGCCCGCCTGATAAAGATTAGTCCTACTATTGCCGACAGAAGGACGACTGTGGCGGCGACCAGCGAAACCACTAGACTGTTACGGATGCGCCCTTCATTGGAAACGGCGGTCTTCTGGTTTGATGTCGCGGGCGTGTTGCTGGTTGTCACGCTCGCGGTTGGCGTGCTTTGCACGCTCGCCATAGTCTTTTTGGGCATCGTTAAAGAGGGGCATTGGGACGAAGCGCGAGAAGCCGCGAAGGTGCGTATCGCTGAACTCGCCTCTGAGGGAGAGAGAGCGAGGGCTGAGGTTGAAAGAGCGCACGCAGATATTGCTACCGCGAACAGTGCAATCGCTGAAGCACACAAGCAAACGGCGGCCCTTGAAGTACAGGCGGCCCAGGCTCGCGAAGGTATCGCCGCCGCCGACGCACGCGCGGCGCAAGCGAACGAAGGGGCCGCCGAAGCTAACGCCCGCGCTATAGAAGCGAAGTTGGCCCTCGAAAAGTACAAAGAGCACCGCCGCCTCAATGACGAAGAAAAAGCCGAAATCGCCCAGAGGGTTTCTGGCTTAAAGGGCGTCCAATTCGCTATCGGGCACGCAGATGTTGAATCTCTCCATCTTGGTATAGATGCGGCGCACGCCTTGGTGGCCGGAGGGATGGATTGGGTCGATTGGCCATTTCTAATGAATACGACGAACCTTCCGCACGACGGTCGGACCGCCGCGATGATCCAACTGCTCGGAACCGTGATCCGGGTGTACAACCCCGCCCAAGTTGCTACCCGGGACCTAATAGCCTCCGCCCTAGGCGGCCCAAAGTTCGAGGGGACGAATGTCGAAGGACCTGACCCGTCGGTGCCGGGCTTCGCCGTAGTCTTGGTAATGGTGGGAGCGAAGCGGTAGGAAGTGCCGCGCCGCAGCAGGTCTCTCAGATTGTTAACCCCGGTCATGGCTTTGACCTTGGGTTTGCAATAGCGAACATTCCCTCATGGGTTTGGGTGGGGAGCATCAGGCGGCGACCTTGAATTTGTCCGTCTCATTGCCCCACGAATCCCATCCCGGCCATTGCTGGCGGGCGAACATTTCAAGGTATGGGCCGTCAACCAGCGCCTCGATGCGCCGATAGATGTCATCGGGCTTGCGGGAGTGCTCGCGCCTGTCGGCCTCGATGCTCTGTCGGACGCCCTTGGATTTGCGCTTGGGCGTACCGCGCTTGAGCAGGGCACAAGTCTCGCTGTCCTTGCGCGACCAGTAGCCCATGCCAATTGAAGGCTTGCGCCACACGAACACATCGTCGGTGACGATGTGGAAGCCCCAGATATCGGCAAGCAACTGGGCTGCGCGGGGTAGCGAAGCGTTCTTCCACAGGAAGACAGCGCAGTTCTTCGCGGCCAGGTCTGGGATGGGCAAGCCCGCGATCTCGTAGAGCTTCATCGTCTTGTAGGGCTGTGTCCCACGAGCGGGGACAATGCCTTTCTTCACGTAGCCGTCGAAGGGCCACGGCGGGTCAATAAGGATGGCGCCGTACCTCATTCCACCCGCCTCCGCTTCATTTTCCGTGGCTTCAGCAATCTCTTGACCACTGATCTGAGGGCGGCCAGGCGCTCCAGCTTCTTGCCCTTGGGGGCGAACAGATAGGCTTGCTGGGCGGCGAGGAAGTCGAGGTCGTTCATCGGCCCGATCCACTTACATCGCCGCGCTTGCCTTGGCAGGAATAGCTGCCGCGTGTCGGGCTGAAATCGTCCAGCACTGTTTCGACAAGGTGTTTGATGTGGCGCGGGGTCGTCACCCCAAGATTCATGAACGCCTTGACGACGTTCAGGCCATAGTCGTGGACGAGCTTCCGAAGCTCGGGCGACATGCGGTCAACCATCTGCATCCGATTGCGGCGCTTGGCGGCAATGAACGCATCGCGTTCCTCTTGGGACCATGTGCCCATCAGTGCATCCCCCATAGTCACGGGCTCAGCTCCTCCACGCGAATCTCCGCTCTCGGGTTGTCGCGATCCAGTCTGCGCCTTACCTCTTTTTGAACAACCTGAGAGTCGTTGTGGTAGATGCGCCGTTGCAGCACATCGAGTATCACTGACTCATCAAGATCAGGACGGCGGGTGGCGTAGTAGATCGTGGCGGTGAACTTCAACGGACCACGCAGCAGCCTGGGAAGTACTGGAACCTGCAAGCGGGCGGCATCCACATAGGACAGCGCCTTCGCGGACTTGATGAAGGCCACGTAGCGCTTGCCTGACTTTGCCGTGCGCGGGACGGGCCTGCGAGAGTTAGCCTTGCTCGCCGGCTCGCCCTGTATCGTTCCTGACCAGATCACCCCGTTGTCACCCCATCTTTGGCAGCGTTGTTATCTCGCCAGTCTCCGTCCACCTCGCGAGGATCGCAGGTGACGGCCGGCCTTTGATAATTCCGGGGTGCGGATAGACGGGCAACGGAGGCTCGCCAATACCCATGCGGCGCAAATCTTCGCGCCACTGGATTCGCATTTCCGCTATCCGCTGCTCTTAACTTCACCCCATCGACCCCGCTTCAGAAACTGCGTTAGGCGGCCACTCCGTTGCCCTTGTGGCGGGCGCTGCCGGTAACGGCAGCCACCACGGAACTTCCGACATCGGTCTGCGCCAGCGCCTCTAGCATTGCGCCGACCTGCGTCCCGCCCTTCGACGACAGAAGGTCCATAACGTTGGTCACGCCCTCGACGGGATTGCCGGTGTTGGCGATGACCTTGATTTCAGCGGCGGTTAGTGCCTTGGCCTGCTCAACGCCAACGACCTGTGCCGCGTCGATCCGCTTCACGCTGACGAGGTACTGTTGGTAGCCCTCGTTGCTGCCGATTTCCTTGGCTAGCGTGATCTGGGCCTGCACCGGGGCAAGCTGCAGCGCCTTCTCAGCCTCGGCCTTGGCCAGACCTTCCGCCTGTACGCCTTCGGCGTGGAGTTTCGTGGCCTGCAGGTCGCCGTCCGCGATAAGCACGGTCTGCTGCTTGTGGCCCTCGGCCTTGATGACCGATGTCTGCTTTTCCTGCTCGGCCGCGACGACCTGGACCTGCTTGGCAATCTCAGCCTGCCGGACCTGCTGGACCTGCTTCACGGCCATATCCTTCTCGGCCGTGACGCGCTCCTGCTCCTTGATGTCCTGCTTGGCCTGTTCATTGGAGATGCCGACCGCCTTCGACTGTTCTGCCGTGCGGATGCCGACCTGCTGAATGGCGTCCTGCTTACGGACCTCAACCTCGCGCTGGGCGTCAACCTCGGCCATCTGGGCCGTCCGCATGTTGGCCGCCACCTCGACTCGGCTCTGCATCTCGATCAGCGACTTTTTCTTGGCCATGATGTTCTGGATGACGTGCGAATCCTTGGCGTCCCGGATGTCCATCAACTCGATGACCTTAACGGTCTGCACGCCCCACCGCTCAAGCTGGTGGTCCACTTCCTTTGTGAACATCTCGCCAAACTTGGAGCGCCCCTCCAAAATTTCTTCGATCTCGGACGACGCGAGTATGGTGCGGACTGCGCCCTGAAGGATGGACTGGAGCTGTCCCTTCAGTTCATCAAAGGAATGAATGCGCTGCGCCGCCATATCGGATTGCGTGATCCTGAAGAACGCCATGATGTCGATGACGAACGGCACGCGGCCCTTGTCGTAGGCGTTGTAACCATCAAGCGATTCATCGAAGACCGAGACGGGCAAATTGATGGTCTTCACGCCGATGATCGGAACCCACGCAGGCCACTTGTAGTAGCTGTTCCCGGCGTCCTGACCCTTGCCGTAGCTGATCGTCTTCTTGGCCGACTGAACGATATGAACGTCATTGGTCGAAACGACGACGCGGAAGCAGATCGCGAGAAAGACGGCAGTCACGACGACTACCAGCAATGTGCCGCCGCCGATAAGCATGATCGTGTTCATGGGTTCCCTCTCATCCGTTGGTACTGCGTCAGAAGCTTTGACAGGTCGCGCTCGAACTCAGGGTCCATCGTGGACAGTTGCCCGGTGATACGGCGAACCTCGGCGGCAAATTCTGGAACGGTGGCCATCAGGCGCAGCATGGTCAGGGCATCGGGGAGATTCCGCTTGGCGAGAAGGTTCGCGGCGGTTCTCTCGTTCCTGTTCGCAGCTCTGGCCAGCAGATTCGCGCCCGACTTGGCGTCGCCGTACACGCGCTGAAGCGCACCGCACAGCGTATCGACGGCGGTCGTGTAGCTGATTTCTTCTGCGAGTGCTGCGGCGGCCGGCATCGTTCTAACTCTGTTCGGCTGAAGTGTTCGCGCTACGAGCGTGTTTTTTGGCGGCATTGCTGGCTCCATCATGAGGATGATGAAACGGCAGCAACGACATGCGAACAGCGAGGTTGAACGCGGACCAGTACAGTTGGTGGCTGAGGCGCAGAACCTGGAAGGCTTGGCGGTCAATCAGGTTCGCCCTCTCGACGGGCGTAACATGTTCGGAGAATCGATAGAGGGTCGCTGGCAACAGATTGGCGACCCGGCCGCGGCGGTAGTGGCGCGGCTTGTAGGGAAGAATGTTTGATGCGGAAGCGGTCATTTCTTGAACCGCTCGTCGAGCATCCACGCGAGGCACCAGCCGGTACTCAGCGTGCAGAAGAAGAACCAGGCAGCGGTGGAAAAATCGTGAGCCGCAGTTTCAACCGCCGCGATACCGGCGCAGAGCACGGTGAGGATGATGGTAATGAAAATCAAGAACATCTAAGCCTTCCTCACGCCGCGCATGGCCCTGTACACGGCATCGGCGTTGGCTTCCGTGGGAGTGGGCCTCTTTGCCTCGGCCAAGGCTTCCTCGCGAGAGCACCCCTTGCGACGCAGCCGGTCGTAGATTTCACGTTGCTCATCACTCAATGCCACCAGAGGGTTGAACTCGGGGTCGGCGTGGAGCTTGCGCATCCGCTCGGCGGTCGCAGCCTTGAACTCGGGGTCGGCGTGGAGCTTGCGCAGGCCGTCGCTCAGCTTCGCCTTGAACTCGGGGTCGGCGTGGAGCTTGCGCAGGCCGTCGCTCAGCTTCGCCT
>JAAOEI010000010.1_pt1 | contig 59595 bp, 58 predicted proteins | sample 7059261 | NCBI WGS metagenome assembly JAAOEI01 (sample SAMN14008812, study PRJNA610033) | viral metagenome | isolation source: viral particles filtered from seawater | place: China: Hangzhou Bay, Yangshan Deep Water Harbour | collected 2017-10-31 | reverse complement strand
CTGCAACCCAAATGAGAAAGTCTATTAGCGAAGGGGATTTTGAAACTTTTAAAGCATTCATGCCAGAAAAACTTTCTGATGATGAATCAAAAGAAATATTTGAAATGCTTGGTGGCAGTTTGGATGAGGCATTCATGGGAGGCGGCGTCATCGCTGGATTTTCGCCCCCTTTTGGATTGGATGATAAACAAAACAAACAAACTATTTATATGGAGCAATTACGCAAAGTAATCAGGCATTTAATTACTAAAGAGAGAGATGAAATGTTAAATGAAGAAAAACAACTAAGAGAAATTATCAGACAAATTATCAAAGAAAATGATACACCAACTAAATCTACTGGTTTGAATAAATTAATTCAAGCATTAAAAATTATTCTACCAACCGTAGAAAACGGATATAAATCTTTGACTACTGATAAAGAACAAAGAGATTCATTTAAACAGCATTATCTCAAGGCAATTATCGATACTCTCTCACCTCAAGATGCAATTCGTAATGCTTCTGGTGGCGAAGCCACTGGCATGTTGGGTGGCTCTGCACTTGAAGAACAAGACGAAATTGAAGTAAATGTTACTAATGAAGCCGACCCAGCAGACCTTAGTGCAGATATTGAAGAAACAGAACCTGAAGATGTCGCCCAAATTAGAAGGGACGCTGGTGTAACTCTTAAAGATATTGAAGGAAAGAAAACTGATATTCCTATACCTCAAATCCCCGGTTTGGATGAAACAGGTCGTGATGAATCCGTTGATGTATACAAGAAAACTGTAGACGCTGTAACCAGAAACTACAGAACTTTACATAATGAAAAAGATAGAAAAGAATTTAAAGAATACTTGGTAACCAACCTCCTTTTATATTTTGATAAATTTGAAAATGATATTTCCCCTGAATTGAATCCAGTTACTACACCTGAGTATGAAAAGCAAACAGCAGAAAAAGCTCAGTTTACCTCCAAGGGTGAAGAGACAGTAAGTGAAGAAATTAGAAGAGCCATAAAAAAAACATTAAAAAATAGTTTGTTTCAATGAGAAAGAACCCAAAGAAAAACTATTCTATAAGTAAAAAATTAAAATTAGAAAACAGAATAGATGAAGATTTTGAAGTAAGGTTAAATAACCTTTCCCTTGAAGACATTATAGCTCTTAAGCTTGAATTGTCAAGCAAAACATACAAGGGCAAGTTTTATGGTCTTCAATTATATAAATATATTCAAAACATAGCAAGAGATGCTGTTGTAAAATTTGCTATAGCAGCTACAAACTCAAAAATTAAAGCTTCTTATATTTTAGGAATATCTTATAAACAGTTAAAATATTTACAAAATGGCTATGACTATGAAGCATACTTTGATACTACCCACTTAACAGATAAACCTTATGATGATACAATTTGATTATGAAGATTTCAGATTTAGTAATAGGTGAATTCTATATTATTAAACCTACAACAAAGAAGCAAGTTATAGTAGAAGGAGATAGTTTAAAGTTAGGTTCTTTTTCACCTATACATAAAGAAAATAGAATATATAAGGATTCCCTTTTTATCTATGCAGGACAGAAGACAGAGAAAGTAGAAAAAAGAGTTGACAGTAAGATTAAAAATGTTTATACTTATAAACCACACATTATGCTGTGTGTGAAAACTGGTGAAAAGTTCAAAGTACCCAGTTATTATATTCAAACATTTTTCGTTAAGCCAAAGAAATAGGAGGTTACTATGGAGGCGAACCCATTGTTTGGGCGACCTTGGAAGATTTCAGGTCGCTTCAATTCTTTTGAGGAAGCAGATAAGAAAAGAAAACAACTTTCCTCAGAGAAAAATTTACAAGTAAAAGTAAAAAAATTAGCAGAGTTTTTTGTAGTTAAAACTCGCTCTATAATTGTAGAAAAACCAAAAAAAGAAGAAAGAAAATCCCGTAAGAAGCAGCGGAAGGAGAAGACTAATGATCGCTGATGTAGTTGTTGGACTTCAGTATGGTGATGAGGGCAAAGGAAAAGTCACTCACCATCTTTGCAAAACAGGAGGTTATACACATGTCTTACGGTTCAATGGCGGCTGCAATGCTGGGCACACTATTTTTCATGAAGGTAGGAAGTTTGTTACTCACCACATTCCAGCGGGTGTTTTCTTTGGGATTAAAAGTATTATTGGGAACGGTTGTGTTCTTGATCCTATACAATTTTTTAGAGAATTGGACGAGTTGGAGTCAGGTGGAATCGACACTAGTGGGCTTATTTATGTGGCTAAAAACTGCCATGTAATTACAGACAGCCATAAAAATGAGGATGGCAAGGACAAGAAGATTGGAACCACTAAGCGTGGTAACGGTCCTGCTTACCGAGACAAGTATTCCAGAGCAGGAATGCTAGCTAAGGATCATCCAGATTTAAAACCTTACCTAATTGATTTACACGATGAGTTTTGGAATCATGGTGAGGCTAAAATCCTCTGTGAAGGCGCACAAGGCTTTGGATTGGACATAGACTGGGGAGACTACCCTTTCGTAACTTCAAGCCATTGTCTGACATCCTCAGTCCTTTTAAATGCTATTCCTCATTATGCCATCCGAGATGTGTGGGGAGTTGCCAAAGCTTACGAGACTTATGTCGGAGCAAAGCAGTTTCAACCACCACACAACAAGGTCTTTCATCACATTCAGGAAGCAGGACAAGAATTCGGAGCTACAACAGGTAGAGTTCGTCAGTGTAATTGGGTTGACTTACCTTTCTTAAAGAAATCAGTTCAACTTAACGCTGTTAATAAAATTGTTTTTAACAAGATGGATGTTATGAGAAAGGTTGGAAATTGGAGTTTAAAAAACAACGATGGAAGATCAGAATTCTATGAGTACTACGCAACAGAAAAAGATTTTACTCACAGAATAGAAGAGTATTTAGCAGACGCTGTGAAAGATCTGGAAATTTATTTTTCAGATAGTCCACACAAAATTTAGGAGTATAAAATGAAAGAAAAATTTTACAAGTTTCATTTTAAGAACGACTTGGCAAGTAAAATTTATAGTTGTCATGTAGAATTAGACAACTATTTAGAAGCAACAAAGTTTGCTTACGACAAGCTAGATCATTTAAATAGTGAAACAAATGGTTACAGAATTGTAGGAGTTTACGAAATCCTCTATCCTGTAAGTTATCTTAATCAACAAATCAACTAATTATAAAAGGAAACAAACATGACACGTTACTATTGGTGCGACGATAAAACCAAAGAGAAAATTGAAGAAGAAGAATCTCATGATGACGGTGGAGGAACACCAATCATTCTAATGGGAGGTCCAGAAGGACCACCACCGGCAGAATCCTGTGTGGATGTCACTGACAACACCATTATGTTTTATGGTGAAGTTAGTGAAAAAAATGCCAAGCTTTTAAATAAAGCCATTAGAGCTATTGACAAAGATCTACAAGTTTTTAAGGTCAAATACGATTCAGAGCCACCACCAATTAAGCTACACATTAACTCTTACGGAGGATCTGTTTTTGCAGGCTTCTCTACTGTTGATGTAATCTTAAATTGTAAAACTCCAGTTCACACCTACATTGATGGTTCTGCTGCGTCAGCAGCAACACTCATCTCTGTTGTTGGAGACAAGAGATTCATCTACGAGCATTCACACATGCTTATCCACCAACTATCCTCATCTATGTGGGGTAAGTTTGAGGACTTTAAAGATGAAATGGAAAACCTTGACATGCTTATGTCAAAGATCAAGAAAATCTACAAAGAAAAGACCAACATGTCGATGAGACAAATCACAGAAATACTTAAAAGAGACAAGTGGTTTGATGCTGAAAAATGTGTTGAGATTGGACTTGTCGATGAGATCGTAGAAAATGGCTAAAAAAACTTACATTTTAGATACAAATGTTTACCTTTCGGACCCAACAGCTTTTAAAAACTTTGGAAGAAACGATGTTGTTATTCCATTAAAAGTTTTAGAAGAGATCGATAAACACAAAAAAAGACAGGACGGTGTGGGGGCTAATGCTCGCCACACCATTCGTCTTTTAGATGAGTATCGAGGCAAGGGTTCGATTGAGAAGGGTGTTCGCATTGAAAAAGGCAAAGGCTTATTAAGAGCTAGAATTTCTGATGTTAATGCCCTTCCAGCCGAATCAAACAAAAGAGACCCAGACAACATTATTTTAGCCTGCGCTTTAAACGAGGTTAATGATGGTAAAAGAGTGGTTGTTGTTTCCCGTGACATCAACCTTAGAGTGCGTTGTGACGCGCTTGGACTACCTTGCGAGGGCTACGACATAAACCAAGTCGTAAACGACGCTAGCAAGCTTTACACGGGCTTAGAGAGGCACTTGGTAGACGATCAAACAATCGATCATTTCTACCAAGGCGAGAAAATTTTTATTGAGAAAGATGAGAAACTTTTATTACCAAATCAATTTGTAATGTTAATTTCAAGCTCCAATGAAAAGAAAACTGCATTGGCAAGGTTTTTAGCTTACAATAAACCGCTTGTTAAAGCAGGAATTCACAAAAATGGAGTGTGGGGAATCACCGCAAGAAACAAAGAACAATCATTTGCCATTGATCTTTTACTTGATCCAGATGTGCCAATTGTTTCCCTCATTGGTGCCGCTGGTTGTGGTAAAACTTTACTGGCTGTGGCTGCTGGATTGGAACAAGTTTTAGATGAGAGTGGCAAAGAGCCAATTTACAATAAGCTTGTTGTGTCTAGACCCATTATGCCGATGGGCAGAGACATTGGTTACCTGCCGGGAACTATGGAAGAGAAGATGGCTCCTTGGTTGGCTCCTGTCCAAGATAACTTACAATTTTTGATGGGAAATGATAAAGTAGCATTATCAATGTACGCTGAAAGAGGAATAATTGAGATTGAGGCTTTAACTTATATTCGCGGTCGCTCTATTGCGAAAGCTTTCATTATTATTGATGAGGCACAAAACTTATCGGTACATGAGCTAAAAACAATTATTACTCGTGTTGGAGAGGGGACAAAGATAGTTTTAACAGGTGATATTGAACAAATTGATACTGTTTACTTAGATGCCACAACAAATGGATTATCTTATGCAGTAGAAAAATTTAAGCAATATGATTTAGCTGGACATGTTTCTTTACAACGAGGTGAGAGATCAAAGGTGGCTACATTGGCAGCAAAGGTGTTATAATGAATTTAAAAGAATATATGATTGATTATGTGGGTAACAAACATAATCCTGAAAGTGATGATGTTACCGTAGAAATGGTTGTGGAGACCTTAGCAGATGAGTTTCCTGAATTTCTACTTATGGTTGCAGAGGAAAATTATATCAGGGGGTACGAGCAAGCACTGGACGATGTAAACAGTGTTAAGCAGAAGTATGGACAACAAAGCACAGTACATAAAAAGAAAAGCAAACGAAGCAAAAATAAATAATGGCTTCACCATTAATGGTGTTAAAGTCCAAATTGGTGAAAAACCAAATTTTGATGTTGAAGAATTTTTAAAAAATAAATTTAGTAAACTGCCTAACAATTTAGTTAATTCTGTTAATAAAATTGTCTTTGGTGATTTTTATTTAAGTCCTGAATACTCTGGAAAATCTGTAAATGATGTAATTTATTTAAGCAACAAGACAGACAAAGAAGATCTCTTTTCGGATTTAATACATGAATTAGCGCACTCTTTTGTTGGAAAAAATTATGGTCAAGTCTTTGGTGATGGCGAGCTTAAAAAAGAATTTGTGGCAAAAAGAAATAAACTTTATCACAAAATGAGATCAAGTGGCATAGACTTACCACCCCATCAATTTTTCGAGAACCCAAATTTTGACAGAAAGTTTGATGGGTATCTCAATAGAACAGTGGGATATGATCTTTTAAGTCAGCTTATCTCAGGCATATTTCCAACCTGCTATAGTGTTAGTTCGTTAGAAGAATATTTTTCAGTTGGACTTGAACTACTATTTACTGGTAAGGGCAAGATGCTTGAAGATTGCCCTGTATTAAGAGAGAAGGTGTCGTTATGAGAAAAACAAGAGTTCTTTTTGAGCAGGTTGTGGCAGAGAAGGCGCAGCGACTTCTTAATAAAGTTAAAGTTAAAGAAGAATTAAAGAAAAAAGTTAAAGAAGACGAAAAGAAGAAAGGGTTTGAAAAATTCTACGAGATGAGTTATAATGAAGCTCGTCAGGTGGCAAAAAGATTTAAAATCTCTACTTGGCGCAAGACAAAAGAGGAAATAATTGAAGAACTCATCACAGAATACAAAAAAATATGTTAGTTACTCCCGCTTTAAAATGTTTAGTGAGTGCGGCTGGAGATATCGCTTAGTCTACAAAGACAAGATCCCATTTTATTCCAGTAATGAGTACACAGCATTTGGTACAGCAATTCACTCCACCTGTGAAAATGTCCTTTTCGGGAACAACAAAACTAAACCAGAAGATTATTTTGTTGAGCAGTTTACAAACGAACGCAAAGAAGTTGAAAAGCCAGATGATGATTTAGCAGAGCAGATGCTCTCACAAGGCAAGACAATACTCCCACAGGTACAAGGAGCAGTCAAGAGCGTCTTTGGCGATTACAAGGTCTTCTCAGTCGAAGAAGAACTGCTAAGACCAATCAGGGAAGATCTCGACTTTAAAGGATACATCGACATGGTTCTAAAGACGCCCGATGGCAAGTATCATATCTTAGATTGGAAAACTTGTTCATGGGGTTGGAATGCTCAAAAGAAATCCAGCAAGTTAATGACATATCAGTTAACACTATACAAAAAATATTTTTGTGAGAAACACGATATTGATCCAAAAATGGTTGAAACATACTTTGGTTTATTGAAGAGAACCCCAAAGAAAAATAATGTTGAAATTTTTCGCGTAACAAGCGGCAATAAAAAAACTGAAAATGCCCTTAAATCATTAAATAATTTTATCTATAATACTGATAAGAATATGTATTTTAAGAATAGATTGTCTTGTAAGTACTGTTCTTTCTATAAAACAGAACATTGTAGGTAAAATTAATGGAAGAAAAAAGAATTAAGGTTCTTACACTTGGTGATATGCCGTTGGCAACATCCGGCGTTGGCAACCAAACAAAATATATGATTGAGGCACTTTTAAGAAGTGACAAGTTTGAAGTTTTTTCACTTGGTGGTGCTATGAAACACCCTCAATATAAAATAATTCATACTGAGGAGTGGGGTGAAAAGTGGAAAATTTTACCTGTAGATCAATTTGGAACAAAAGAAATGGTTCGTTCTATTTTATGGAAGGAAAAACCAGACATTGTTTGGTTAATGACGGACCCCAGATTTTGGGGTTGGTTGTGGGAAATGGACACAGAAATAAGACAAAATGTTCCGATGGTTTACTATCATGTTTGGGACAACTATCCGTATCCAAAGTTTAACAAGAAATATTATGAAAGTAATGATGTTATTGTTTCAATTTCTAAATTAACAAACGATATTGTAAAAAATGTTACACCAGACCTAGAACTACATCATATTCCACATGCTGTAAATACTGAGGTCTTTTCTAAAATAGATGATGAAATTATTGAAAATCTGAGGAAAGAGAACAAGGGACCCGATGGAAGAGATTTATCTGGTCGTTTTGTTGTTCTTTTTAATAGCAGAAATGCTAGAAGAAAACATAGCGGCACTTTAATTTTTTGGTTCAAAGAATTTTTAGACAAGATCGGTCACGACAACGCTGTTCTTTTGATGCATACAGAACCAACAGATCCGAACGGACCTGATTTAATGCAAATAGTAATTGATCTTGAATTGGACAAAGGACAAGTCTTATTTTCAAGAGACAAATTAGAGGAAAAAAAGGTTGCTACTCTTTATAATATAGCAGACGTAACTGTCAATATATCGGACGCAGAGGGGTTTGGACTGTCGTGTCTTGAGTCTTTAGCTTGTGAAACACCAGCAGTCGTTCAAAAAACTGGAGGTCTTCAAGAACAAATTACTGATGGGATCAATGAGTTTGGGGTTGGTATTGAGCCAAGTTCGCAACAAATCGTAGGCTCCCAACTTGTTCCGTATGTTATGGAAGATAGATTATCTAAAAAAGATTTTATAGACGCTATGGTAAAAATGTATGAAATGGGAAAAGAAGAAAGGGCCAAACTCGGTGAATTAGGAAGAAAGCATGTTGAAAAAAATTACAACTTCAAAAATTTTAACGACGGATGGGTAAACCTGCTTCAATCTATACACGAAAGGCATGGATCGTGGAAAAATAGAAAAAATCGTCAAAACTGGAGAAGTGAATCATTATGAAAAAGAAAGTATTGTTGGTTGGTCCAATTCTAACCCAGTCAGGATATGGAGTACATGCTAGAACTGTTTACAGAGCTTTAAAAAGCAGAGAGGATATATTTGATATATATATAAAGCCTGTTTCTTGGGGCGCAACAAGTTGGATTTCTAACTTAGATAGCGAAAGAGAAGAGTTGGACGATCTAATTCGAAAAACTTATAAATATATGTCCCAACAACTTCCGTTTGATATCACTATTATGGTAACAATAGCTACAGAATGGAAACAATATAGAGCGGCACCAGTAAATATTGGAGTATGCGCTGGAGTAGAGGTAGATAGGGTTTCACCACATTGGCTTGAAGCATCAAACTTGTTTGTTGATAAAATTATTGTAACATCGGAGTTTGCAAAAGAGAGCTTTGTAAATGCTATTTGGAACGTTAAGACACCACAAGGGCACGACCACAAACTATTTTTAAATAAGCCAATTGAGGCAATAAATTATCCAGTCTTAGAAGAATACATAAATCCAACTGATTGTGTACATAAAGACATAAAACTGAAACATGATTTTAATTTTCTTCTTGTAGCACAATGGGGTCCAAGAAAAAATATTGAAAATACTCTTAGATATTTTTTAGATGAATTTAAAGACGATGAGGTTGGTTTAGTTTTAAAATTATCAATTAAAGATAATTCAACAATCGATTTTTATCAAACAAGAAAACAAATAAACACAATACTAAAACAATATCCAAATCGAACTTGTTCAGTTCATTTAGTGCATGGCGCCATGTCAAAAAAGGAGCTTGCTTCTTTATACACACATCCAAAAATTAAAGCTATGATTAATTTTGGTCACGGCGAAGGATACGGACTTCCTCTGTTTGAAGCAGCAGCAGTTGGCCTTCCAGTGATTACTCATGATTGGGGTGGACAAAAAGATTTTCTCTACGCACCTAAAAAGGACAAGAAGGGTAAAGAAAAATTGCGCCCCCACTTCAGCAAAGTCTCATATGATCTAAAGAAAATTCAACAAGAAGCTGTTTGGGATGGTGTCCTTCAGCCTGAAAGTCAGTGGGCTTATCCTCATGGTGGCGGGTGTCAAATAGCGATGAGAAGCTGTTACGATAATTATAGTTTGTGTCAGGGACAAGCCAAACGATTAAAAAAGTGGGTTTTAAATAATTTTACAGAAGAAAAAATTTACGAAAAATTTTATAATACAATAAGTGAATTTGTAGACAGTATTGAACTGGAAGATTGGTTAACAGAGTTATCTGAAATAACAGAGGATTAGTAAATTATATGATTTTGCTTATATCTGATTTTTATCTTTCAGATTTGCCGTTCGGTGGTGGTGCAGAATATAATGATCAAATTTTGTATGATTTAATATTGTCAAAGGGCATAAAAATTAATAGAAAGAGATCTATAGAGGTAACTCAGGACTATCTTATCACCTTAAAAAAGGATACAAAAATAATTGTTTCAAACTTTATTCAATTAAGCGAAACTAGTAAGAACTATATTATAAACAATTTTGATTATGTAATTTATGAACACGACCATAAATATTTGAGACGAAGAATTCCATCTCTTTTTTACGGATTAAAAGCACCACCTAGTGAAATAGTTAATTATGATTTTTATAAATCTGCCGAAGCAGTTTTGGCACAATCTGGATTTCACAAAAAAATTATTGAATTAAATATTGATATTAATAACATTATTAATTTGTCTGGGAATTTATGGACCGACAACGATTTTAAGCAATTTGAAAAAAATTTGCTTTTTTCTAAAAAAAACCAATACTCTGTTTTAGAATCAAATTTAGAGAATAAGGGTCTGCAACAAACAGTTTCTTATTGTGAAAAAAACAATATTTTATATGAACTAATCTCTGATCAAAATTATTATAAATTTCTAGAAAAAATGGCAAAAAACAAGGGGTTAATATTCATGCCAACCATACCTGAAACTCTGAGCAGAATATGTGTTGAAGCAAAAATGATGGGCTGTTCTGTTATAACGAACGGCATGGTTGGTGCAAAATATGAGGACTGGTATCACTTAAAGGGTAAAGAATTAATTGATATAATGAAATTAAAAAGAGGTGCTATTATGAAAAAAATAACAGAGGTTTTAAGGTAGACATAAAATGAAAAAAATTGTAATAACTGGTGGGCTTGGGTATATTGGAACGGAGCTTTGTAAGATATATTCGGGAGAGTCAAGATATAAAAAAATTGTTGTTTTGGATAAACGGTTTATTTCAGAAAGAGTTAAGCAGTTGAGAGACTGGGGCATAGAATACATAAATGGCGATATCTTAAATGAGGAATTAGTTAAAAATGTGTTGTCGGACGCAGACACCGTTATTCATCTTGCGGGAATAACAGATGTTGCGTATACCAAATCTGAAATAAACAAAGAGAGAGATGAAAGAATTCGTTCTGTTGGTATTGATGGCACAAGAAATATAATAAAATATTCTAGTAATAATTGTAAAATTATTTTTCCTTCAACACACGTTGTGTTCGAAGGACTAAAAAATACTAAAATTAACATTTCTGAAAGTGAAGAAACAGTGCCAATTCTTCCGTATTCTTTGGGTAAGTGTCAGTCCGAACAGGACTTAATAGAATCTGGTAAAGACTATATTATTTTAAGATTGGCATCGGTATATGGATATTCTCAAGACACTATGAGAGTAAATATTATGCCAAATTTATTTTCTAAAATAACGTCTCAAAACGGAACAATAAAACTTTTTTCAGGGGGTAAGCAACTTAAAAGTTTGGTACCGCTTATTGATGTAGCGAGATGTTTTAAATTCATGGAAGAGAGCAACATAAAAAAACAAATTTTTCACTGCTCTAAAGAATCTGTAACTGTTAGAAAAGTGGCAGAAATGTGTAATATTATTAACCCTAATTTAAAAATTGTTTCTACTGACGATGAAATTCCAAATTTAGGGTATACCCTCTCAAATAAAAAACTTTTGGAAACGGGATTTGAATTTTTATATGATTTGGAAAACTGCCTTAAAGAAATGATAAACAATTGGTCAGAAAAACAGTTCCCAGAGGAACTAGAATATATTTTAAAGGGTGGCAAGTCTTATGTTGATAAGCGGGGAAAAATACACAATTATGAACTAACAGAACCAATTAATTTGATAGGGTATATAGAATCAAAAGCAGGCACTGTAAGGGCAAATCATTATCATCCAATTCAAGAACAAAAGTGTTTACTGATAAAGGGACAGTATATTAGTGTTTTTAAAGATTTATCAGTTAATAATGCACCTTTACAAACACAAATTATAAATGAGGGCGATCTTTCTGTTATAAAACCAAATGTTGCTCACACAATGGTCTTCACTGAAGATTCAATTTTTTTAAACTTAGTTCGTGGAGAGAGGGAGCATGACAACTATGGAATAACTCACACAAAACCATATGTTCTGGTTGATGAAAAAATGCGTGATAAATTATTAAAAAATTATCGAACAACTTGCAGATCTTGTGGTGGAAAAAATTTAAAAAAATTTATTTCTTTAGGTGAGTCACCATTGGCAAATAATCTTTTGGATAGTAAAAATGAGGAATATGATTCTTACCCACTAGACGTAAATTTTTGTAGTGATTGTAAAAACTGCCAGTTATCTTGCACGGTAGATTCTAAAAAAATGTTTGACAATTATCTTTATGTGTCGTCTACATCAAAAAAATTTCGAAAACATTTTGAAAAAGCAGCTAAAAAGTATGTTAAAAGGTTTAATTTAAACGACGAATCAGTTGTGGTTGATATTGGTAGTAATGATGGTATTTCACTAAAGCCGCTTAACAAGCTTGGAGTAAAAACAGTCGGAGTCGAACCAGCAAAAAATATTGCTGCTTTGGCATCTGATGCGGGAATAGAAACAATAAATGAGTATTTTTCAGATTCGACCGTTAAAAAAATATTGAAAAAGTATGGTAAGGTTGATTTAGTCACCGCATCTAATGTTTTTGCACATGCTGATGATTTAACAAGTATAGTTAAAAATACTGTTGATATATTGAAAGAAAATGGAACTTTTATCATAGAGGTACAATATATTTTAGATACCTTAAAAGACTTAACATTTGATAATATTTATCATGAACATGTTAATTATTGGTCAGTAACATCTTTAGTTAATTTTTTTACAGGTCTTGGTTTAACTGTCGTAGAGGTTGAGCACGTTGATACTCACGGAGGATCAATAAGGGTGTACGTTCAAAAATCTTCAAAACTTGTTGATAAGAGTGTTGAAAGGTTTTTAAACAAAGAAAAAAAATATTGTTTAAATTCTTATGAAACTTATAAAAGTTTTTCTATTGGTGTTCATAATATCAAGAAAAATGTAATAAATAATTTAAACTATTTTAAAAAAGCAGGTAAAAAAGTTGTTGGTTATGGTTCCCCTGCAAAAGCCACCACTGCTTGTAATTTTTTTGGAATAAATAATACACACTTAAAATATGTTATAGAGGATAATGAATTAAAAAGCAACAAGTACATACCGGGCACAGGCATACAAATAAGGAACAAAAAAGACTGTCTTCAAGATAAACCAGATGTGGTCGTTGTGTTGGCGTGGAATTTTTTTGATTATATAAAAGAAAAAAATAAAAATATGATAGAACAGGGTTGTAAATTTATAAGTATAAAAGATTTAGAATCAACTAATTTTTGTTATAAAACGTTCAGTAAGAAAAGACTAGCAAATGGATAATTTTTTTCACATAATTGTTCCTTTTTACAATGTTGAACAATGGATATTAAACTGTGTAAGGAGCATAAAGGCACAAGACTATAAAAATTTTAAAGTCACGCTCGTAAACGATATGAGCACTGACAAGACTGTGGAAAAAATTTATTCTTTAATAGATGGTAATGAAAAGTTTCAACTTATAGAAACTGGTAAAAACGGAGGAGCCTTAAACAGTGTTTACACAGGCATAAAACATGTCAATCCAAGAGATGAAGATGTGGTTATTGTTTTGGATGGTGATGACTGGTTTGCTAGGAAAGACTCATTGACAATAGTAAACCAAGCATACAAAGAAAATAACTGTTTAATGACTTATGGAAGTTATGCGGAGTATCCCTCTGGTAAAAGAGGAAAATTTTCAAAAAGATTGCCAAAGTCAGTTATAGATAACAAGAGGTTTCGCGAATATCAATGGTCAACTAGTCATTTAAGAACTTTTAAATATCTGTTGTGGAAAAATATCAAGCTTAAGGACATCTTAAACTCTGAGGGTAAAATTTATACTATGGCAGGAGATTTGCCAGTTATGTTTCCAATGCTGGAAATGGCAGAAGAAAGGAGTCATTATATAGATGAAATAATTCACGTCTACAATAGGAGCAACCCCTTAAATGAGGATAAGATAAACCACAGTCTACAACTGTCAATTGAAAAAGAGGTAAGAAAAAAGAGTGTTTATCCTAGAATATAAATAAAAATAAAACTTAAATGAAACTAGAATATAATAACATAATAAATAAACACAGGGGTCGTCCTTGTTTTGTGGCACTTCATGGTCCCAGCTTAACTACAGAAATTAAAAAACAAATTCAAATTTTACAAATAAATAAAAAAATATTAAGAATATCTGTAAATAATTGGTATGATTTTTTTAATGAAAAACCTGATTATTGGGTTGTTTCGAATGGTGAGTTTACAATAGAGAATTCAATAAAAGATAGTTTAATTTGGAATCTTCACGGATATGAAAAAAACTGTTTCAATAAATACAATGTTCCTTTACTATATAACTCAACTGCTGATTTTACTTCTGAAGAATTCATAAATAAAAATTTAAAATGTGATTATCTTGCTTATGATACAAAACACTTTAGTGGGCATGATTGCAGGACAATACTTGAAAATTTTAAAAAATATTATATTAAAAATAAAAATTTAGATTTTAAGTTTTATGGAAACAATTCACAAATGTGGCAGAAGCCAAACGTTGAATCTTTTCCAATCTGGAAAAAAAAGCTTCATGGAAAGCTGGGAGCGGGTTGGGATACAAAGGGCAGGTGCTGTAGTAAAAAATTGCCAATAACAATTCAAGAACAGTTACAAAAAATCTGCGGACATCACCAACATTTAGGAACTGGACAAACCGTTGGAATTTTTGCTTTAACATTTGCAATATTAATGGGGTGTAACCCAATTTACTTCGCAGGCATGGACTTGGATTACCATAAAGGTTATTCTGACAGCGATAATAAAAGACATGCTCAAAATGGAATCAATGAGGGGCATCTTGGACATTGGCGGTATGCGTTTAAAGATTTTCTACTTTCAGACATGACAATTCTAAGAAAAAGTGCAGAAATGCTAGACATAAAATTACTTAATTTAGATAAAAACTCGTGGTACAATGTTTTTGAGACTGGGATGCTACCAAAGGAGTAAAAATGGTATCTAAAAAAACTTTTATAATTGCTGAAATTGGAATTAACCATAACGGCGATGTAAACATAGCTAAACAACTTATCGACGGTGCTGTTGACGCCGGTTGTGATGCAGTAAAATTTCAAAAACGAACAATTGAAACTGTATATACAAAGGAAGACCTTGACCGTCCAAGAGAAAGTCCGTTTGGAAACACAAACAGGCAACAAAAAGAGGGACTAGAGTTTGGTAAGGAAGAGTACGATGAAATTGATCGCTACTGTAAGGAAAAGGGTATCGAGTGGTTTGCATCTGCGTGGGATGTGGAGAGTCAGTTGTTTCTTAAGCAGTATGATCTGAAGTATAATAAGGTCGCCTCTGCGATGTTAACTCACCGAAAACTCCTAGAGGCAATTGCTGAAGAGGGTAAATACACATTTATTTCTACAGGAATGAGTTCATTAACTCAAATCACAAAAGCAATTAAAATTTTTAAAGATAGGGGCTGCCCATTTGAATTAATGTATTGTAATAGCACCTATCCAATGCCGGTAGAAGATGCTAATTTAAATGCTATGGTTACTTTAAAAAATACTTTTGATGGGGTTGAAGTTGGTTATAGTGGACATGAAACAGGTCTGATGGTAAGCTGCACTGCTGTGGCTATGGGAGCGACATCACTAGAAAGACACATTACTTTAGATAGATCAATGTATGGTTCTGATCAATCTGCATCTGTGGCACTAGATGGATTAAAAATACTTGTTAAGAGAGTTCGAGAAGTGGAACTAAGCAAGGGAAGTGCCTTTAAAGGAGTCACTGAAAAAGAAAAGGAGATTTCCAAAAAACTTAGGAGAGTGGATACTCTTTAGGCATGAGTTCTATTTTCAATAAAAACTATGTTGAAATAACTTACTCCAATATTAAAACAGAATATCCTAGATTATTTTCGGAACATATTTTTAAAGATATAAAAAACAAAAAAATTCTTGATATAGGGTGTGGTAATGGGGAAATATCAAAAGCTCTTAAAAGTTTAGGAAACGATGTTTATGGTATAGATATTTCAGACAGTTCAAAAAAACACCTACAAGACAATTTTTTTGAGGTTGACATTCAGAATGCTGCATATCCATTTGAGGACGAGTTTTTTGATATTGTATTTTCAAAATCTGTAATAGAGCACTTGCATGAGCCGGATCACATGCTGAAAGAAGCGTATAGAGTTCTTAAAAGAGGTGGAACTATTATTACGATGACTCCAAGCTGGAAACACAGTTTTCGGTATCAGTTTTATATTGACCACACACATGTTACACCGTTTATTAAATATTCATTAAAAACTATACATAAATTAGAGGGATTTAAGGATGTACAGTGTGAGTATTTTTATCAATTGCCGATTGTTTGGAAACATCCATTAGTGAAGGTGTTATGTAAAATAGTGTCATTTTTAAAATTACCTTATCCACCATTTGAAGATGGATTGTTTAAAAGTGAAAAAATTAACAAGTTTTTAAGATTTTCACAAGAGGTGATGTTGTTATGTAGGGCAGTAAAGAAATGAATTGCTTAATTTTGGCACGCGGTGGAAGTAAAGGCGTTCCAAAAAAGAATATAAAGATATTGAATGGCAAACCATTAATTGCCTATCCAATTCAAGCAGCAATTCTTAGTAGCAAGATCGATAAAGTATATGTCTCTACAGACTGTGATGAAATAGCAAGTATTTCTAAGTCTTTTGGCGCGAATATTATTGAAAGACCAAAGGAATTGGCACAGGACAACTCTCTTGATATTGATGCGTTTAGACATGCAGTAGGTTTTTTAAACGATTATAATGATTTAGTTCATTTGCGTGCAACAACACCAATAATTAATCCTGAAGTTCTGGACTCGGCAATAGATTTATTCGAAAAAAATAGTAATGAGTGTACTTCATTAAGATCTGCTCATGAATTTTCAGAGTCTGTGTATAAGTTTTTTAGAAAAAATGGTGTATACTGGGATGGGTTTTTTCCACACTTAACTGGTGAATATTATAATATGACACGACAAAGTTTTGAAAAATCGTATTTGCCAAATGGATATGTTGACATAGTAAGACCTAAGATCTTCATGGGTGGAGATAGTTTTCACGGTGATAAAATTTTATCTTTTATCACTTCATTCACTATTGAGGTTGATACTATACAAGATTTTAAATTATTGGAATGGTCCACTAAAAATGATAAAAACAAAAAATAGACTTATAAAAGACGATTTTAAGTTAGAATATACAAATCTAACTATGAAAAAAAGAAAATATGAATCAATTGCTTTAAGCGATCAAATGCCTGTAGTATGGCACCGCGCTAAAGATTTTAATGTCTTTGATAGAGATGGTAATAAGTGGATTGATATGACAGCAGGCATTTTCACAACTAACGCTGGGCACTCAAATCCTGTAATTTGTGATGCAATTAAGAAACAAGTGGATGAACTAGCGTTCTCTTTCCTCTATAATACTGAGATAAGGTATGAGTTTATAGAAAAGTTATTGGAGGTATCCCCATCACACTTTGAAAAAGTTGTCTTGTTAAGTGCTGGATCAGAGGTTACAGATATTGCAATTAAACTTTTAAAGTTTTGGGCAGTAAAAAACGATAGAAAGTATGTCATAACTTATAATGGCAGTTATCACGGTAGAACTCTAGGATCTGATTTTATTTGTGGGACTGAGACTAGCACCGATTGGTCTGGAATGAAAGACCCCTTCATCAAATTTGTAGATTTTCCATACGAAGATCAAGAGTTTGATCCAAGCAGTCTGCCTGATCCTAAAGATATTGCAGCATTTTTTTTAGAAACTTATCAAGGCTGGGGTGCGTGGATGTATCCTGAGAATTATTTAAAATCTTTATACAATTTTGCAAAAAAAAATAATATTTTGATTTGCTTTGATGAAATCCAGTCAGGATTTTATAGAATGGGACAACTCTATGGATACATGACATACGGCGATTATATTAAGCCTGATTTGATCTGTCTAGGAAAGGGGCTGTCTTCTTCTCTTCCAATGTCTGCGATTTTAGCAACAAAAAAATTAATTGATGTTGACAAGAAAGCAGTTGTCGGCGGAACACATTCTGGTAATCCAGTTTGTTGTGCGGCATCAAAAGCAAATATTGAGTTTTTAACTAGCGGCGGATTTCACAAAGATTTTGAAGAAAGGTGTAATTTATTTGAAAAAATGTCTAATAATTTGTTAAAATATGATTGTATTACACATGTAAATGCGAGAGGTATGGTAACTGGTTTAATATTTAAAGACTCTGAAGTTGCAACAAGGGTGGTTAAAGATTGTATAAGGAATGGTGTTCTACCGGTTTGCACGTTTAAAAATGCCATCAAGTTAGGTCCACCATTGACGATAACTACAGATGCGATAGTAGAGTCATTTCAAGTTATTGAGCAGTGCATAAAAAATGCAAATGGACAACATTAGACACAGTGGAATAGTTGTAAAAAACATAGAAAGGGCAACAAAGTTTTATCAAAAATATTTTAACTTTATAATCGTCAAAAAAATGAATGAGAGTGGCGATTTCATAGACAAAGTTTTGGGATATCAAAACTTAACTGTAAAAACAGTTAAGATGAAAACTGGATCTAGTATGTTGGAACTTTTAGAATTTAAAAATCCTAAAAGTGAAAATAAAGATAGAAAAATAAACGATTATGGGTGTACACATATTGCAATTACTGTTAGTGATTTAGACAAACTTTTTAAACAACTAAAAAAAGAGGGTGTTCACTTTATTAGTGCTCCACAAATTTCAGAGGATGGTGCGGCAAAAGTTTGCTTTTGTAGAGATCACGATGGAACATTTCTTGAACTAGTGGAGGAGATTAAGTGAGATTAGGAATAATACAAGGGAGACTACTCCCGCCAGTGAACGGTCATATTCAGGAATTTCCAACTGGCTGGGAGGAAGAATTAGATTTGCTTTCAAAAAATAATATGACGCATGTTGAGTGGTTAATTACCAAAAACTCGTTCGACAATAATCCCATTTTAAAAGAAACAAATTTCAATTTTAGTAAGCATGTTAGTTCAATATGTGTGGATAATTTGGTTGATAGTAGAATAACTGAACGTGAGTTCTTGTTTTCTAACCTTTTGCCCGTCTGCGCCGCTGCCGTAAGGCATGGAATACGGAAAATAACAGTTCCAATCCTTGAAGACAGTAGCATGGAGCAGGACGAAACCAGAGACGTTTTTGTCAACTTAATGAAAGAGGTCTCAACCAAATATCCACAAATTGAGTTTTGCTTTGAGGCAGAACTAAGTTCTGACAAGCTTTTAGAAATATTGAACAGTTCTTCAAATTTTTATGTGACATATGACACTGGCAACATTACATCTTATGGAGAAGATCATGAAAATTATTTAAACAAGCTGTCAAAATTTATAAAAAATGTGCATTTGAAGGACAGGACTTACGACGCAAAAACTGTTGAACCCGGAACTGGAGATACAAACTTTAAATTAATATTTGAAACTTTAAATAAAATAGGGTATAATGGTCCATACACAATACAAACTGCTCGGGGAAAAACGGGTGATGAGTTGAACACTATTTTAAAACACAAAAACTATTTTGAAGAGATATACAATGAACAATAATATATTTAATTTAACAGGAAAAACTGCTTTAATAACTGGAGCAGGTGGTCTTTTAGGACCAAAACACGCCGAAGCAATAATTGAATTCGGTGGTAAAGTAATTTTAACTGACTGGCATGAAGAACGTGCAAAACAAAAATCATTAGAATTGAATGAAAAGTACGGTGCTGGTTCTACGACTTGGCACTACATGGATGTGACAAACAAGGAGTCAATTGAAGGTGTTGTCAGGCAATATGATAAGATCAACATCTTAGTAAATAACGCTGCAAAAGATCCAAAAGTCAAGAAGGGGGATGGATTAACACCAGCAAGTAGATTTGAAACAATGACACCAGACTACTGGTTTGAGGGAGTTGATGCCGCTGTTAATGGAACTTTTTTCTGTTCTCAGGTTGTTTCTAATAAAATGTTAAAACAGGGTGGTGGAGTTATCCTAAATATTGCTAGCGATTTGGGAGTTATTGCTCCAGACCAAAGAATCTATAGAAAAGAGGGTGTATCCGAAGAAAACCAAAATGTAAAACCAATTACATACTCTGCTGCAAAGTGGGCGATTGTTGGTATGACAAAATATCTTGGAGTTTATTTTGCCAAAAAGAACATCAGGGTTAACTGTTTAAGTCCCACTGGAGTGTTTAACAACCACCCAGAGGACTTTGTAAAAAAACTATCCAATATAATTCCAATGGGTCGCATGGCTCATATTGATGAATATAAAGGAGCAATTGTATTTTTGTGTTCTGATGCAAGTTCATATATGACAGGAGAAAATATGGTTATTGACGGAGGAAAAACAGTATGGTAGAAGGAAAAAAACAAATACCAATGAATTTTGTCCCAAAGGGCTGGGGTTTTGAAAAGTGGATAGTTAACAAGGAAGAATATTGTGGCAAGCTACTTTATTTTGTTAAGGGTAAAAGATGCTCTTGGCACTATCACAAGATTAAAGATGAAGTATTTTATATTCAGTCTGGCAAGCTTAAAGTTCTTTATGGTATCGAAGATGATATAGAAGCAGCGAATAGTGTAATTTTAGAGAAGGGAGATAATTTTTATGTATATCCAAATCTAAGACATCAGATGATTGCTTTGGAAGACACTGAGCTTTTTGAATTTTCTACTCAACATTTTGATGAAGACAGTTATAGAGTTGTAAAGGGTGATTAATGATTATATATGTAGATATAGATGAGACAATCTGCTATTATGATGGTGATCGAGCATACGAAAAAGCACTGCCCAACCATGAAAGAATAGAAAAAATTAATGAAAAATATGATAATGGCAATACTGTAGTTTATTGGACTGCTCGCGGTGGTACCACTGGCATAGATTGGACTGAACTAACTAAACAACAATTAGAGCGCTGGGGTGCGAAGTACACAGAACTTAAAATGTGGAAACCACCCTACGATATTTTTATTTGTGATAAAGCAATAAATTCTGAGAGATATTTTAATGAAAAAACTTAAGGTGAATTATTATGATAGTTTAATGACAAAAAAAAACAATTTTGATCCCAATCAAGTTTGGACAATGAGCAAGGTGTGGATTCCTAAAAAAATAAAATGGATCTATGGAGGAGGTTCACAGCCATGCGCCGCAGAACCAATGCGAAAATTGGAAGAAAAGAACATAGATGTAACTCTTTTTACAGATAAAGATTTGTTAACACCGATGGTGGACAAGGTTGGTACTCCATATAAGGTTGCTTATCTTTCAGAATGTCGTTCTGTACACCCTTTTGCTTATCAACATATTTTAATGGTTGAGGATAAGTTTGATCGTGTTTTTACTCATGATGAATATTTGCTATCTAGGGGGGAAAAATATGTCAAAAATGTTCTGGGCACCAGTTGGATTACTAATGAGGAAGCAACAATATACAAAAAAACAAAACTACTATCTCACATAGGGTCTAAAAGCTCGTGGTCTAGAGGTCATAAACTTAGACACATTGTTACAAAAGCTATTACAGGAAAATATGAATTTGATTTGTGGGGATCTGCTTATAAACCGTTTGATTCAAAAACAGTGCCATTGAAAGATTATTGTTTTAGTATCACAATTATGAACGCAAAGCATAATCACTATTTTACCGAGACACTAGTAGATACTTTTAGGTGTGGAACAGTTCCAATTTTTTGGGGCTGTGATAATATAGGAGAGTATTTTAATGAAAAAGGGATATTAAAGTTTAGTACCGGTGCAGAATTAATAAAGATATTGGACAATTTAACTGAACAACAGTATTATGATATGATGCCATATATTAAAGAAAATTATGAAATTGCAAAAAAATATGTTTGTGTTGATGATATAATTGCAGACAATATTATTCAAACATTAGGAATTAAAGGGTATGATTAAAAGAAAATACTTGCCAACTTTAAGCGAATTAATAGACAGGCTATCAATCGCTCAACTAAAAGAAGTGTTCATCCCAGAACACAAGGAAGAATACGCTCAGGAAATATCAGATATTTGTCACGATATTCAGCTTATTCTTGATAAGTCAGAGGACGTAACCGCAGAGACAATAAGAGCAATAGTGGTTTTGTCTCAAATGAATTTACACATTTGGCACAATGAATCAAACTATCGCAAGGGTATTAAAGACGGAAACAACCTTGAACTAACCCACGGATTAAACGGGATTAGAAACACCGCAAAAAATAAGATACAAGAATTGAATGGTGGCAGGAAAGATTATAAGATTGATTGTCTTGCAGCAGAGTTCAAGGATTGGGAGATTAGCTGGGATGACTGAACCGAGCAATTTTAAAGAATACTATGAGTATTACCTAACCTTACACCAAAACAAGATTTGCCGCCGCCTTCACGCAATGGGACAACTTGCTACGTTAGGATTTTTGTTCACAGTATTGTACACTTGGACTTGGTATTTGCTACCACTGACACCGTTTGTGGTTTACCCTTTTGCGTGGAGTGGACATTACTTTTTTGAGAAGAATACCCCTGCTGCGTTTTCAAATCCCTTGTGGGCGAAAATGAGTGATTGGGTTATGCTTAAGGATATGATAACAGGGAGAATTAAAAAATGATTAGACGCACCTCTAGGAAACACATGCTCAAGATAATGAATGAAAACCCTGATTGGATTATCTTAGAGTTGGGATCGGGTAGAGATGGTTGGACTTGTGCAGATGTTTATTGCGATATAGTGGATTATAAGGAATATTATCAGAACAAAAGATTTGTGCAAGCGGAAGCTAGTAATACCCCGTTTAAGGATAAAGAGTTTGATTTTGTTGTATCTACTCATGTGGCTGAACATGTCCCTGAACCAAAAAAATATATAAAGGAACTAATGAGAATATCAAAACGTGGATACATTGAGGTTCCAACACCATTCTTCGATAATTTGGTAGTTGGCAACGGTAATCCAATTCCACACGGTCATCTGTGGTGGGTAACTTTTGATGATGATACTCAGGAAATCGTGTTTAAACCAAGAATACATATAATAGAAGAGGTTTTAACTCCTGCCAATACAACAACTTTAATCCCATTCTTTGAGGATGTAATGGTCACAAGACTTTATTGGGAGGAAGAAATAAAAATTCGTGAAGAGGATTTAATTTTTACATATGTGGCAGGAAATTCAAGTCCCACTAGAAAGATAGATCTGAGGGGCAAACAAATACCTAATCGAAAATGGAGGATAAATTTTTAACATGAAAGCTCTTATAACTGGCGCAGCCGGATACATTGGTTCAGAATTGATTGACTACTTACTAAAACAAAACTATCAGGTAGTGGCGTTAGACAACCTAATGTATGAAAAAACATCGCTCTTGAGGTATGCTAGTGATTCAAGATTTTCTTTTATAAAAGGCGATGTGCGCGATTATAAACTGCTCAAGCAGTTGATGAGTGATGTAGACGTTATTATCCCTCTAGCGGCGCTCGTGGGATTTCCATTGTGTGATAAAGACCCTGAAGCCGCAACAGCGATTAACTACGAAGCTAATAAGTTTATAGCAGACAATAAAAAGCCTGAACAAAAAGTAATTTATCCCTGCACCAACTCTGGTTATGGCACAAATGAAGGCGTGTGTACTGAGGAGTCTCCGCTACGCCCCGTGTCACTTTATGGCAAAACTAAAGTTCAAGCAGAAGAGGTATACAGAAATGTGGAAAATCACGTTACATTTAGGTTAGCAACCGTCTTTGGTCCTGCTGCTAGAATGAGAACAGATTTGCTAGTCAATAATTTTGTTTTAAGAACGCTGAGAGACAAACTAATAGTTCTTTACGAATGTGAATTTATGAGAAACTATGTTCATATTCATGACGTTTGTCGTGCATTTATGTTTGTGTTGGACAATTGGAACGATTGTAAAAACCAAACTTACAACGTTGGAAATGATTCTCTAAATATGAATAAGCTTCAACTGGCAGAAAAAATTCAAGAACACCTTCCGCTAGAGATTATAAAAGCAGAATTTACAAACGATCCAGATGTAAGAGATTATGTTGTCAGCAGCCAAAAAATTTATGATAAAGGCTTTAGCTGTGAGTATGATTTAGATGATGGAGTAAAACAACTGGTAAATGCTTATTCAATTATTGAAGAGCCGTGGTATGCCAATTATTAAGGAAAACATATGAGTAGAAAATTAGACATTTTGTTTGTTCACCCAAACGCTTCAAAGAAAATATATCAAGATTTAAGTAAAGATTTTTCTGCTATCGAACCCCCTATTTGGGCGGCGCTTTTAGCTAATAATGCACGCAAAAATGGATATACAGTTAAAATATTGGATTGTGAAGCAGAGCGCCTTGGACCAAAGGAGTCTGCCGAAAAAGTACACAAAATTGACGCTTACTTAAACGTGATTGTTGTTTATGGACAACAGCCATCCGCCTCAACACAAAACATGGAAGGAGTTAGGGATTTATTAGACCAGCTTAGAGCAAACTTTCAAGGTCAAAAGGTTCTTTTAGTTGGACTCCACCCGTCAGCAGTTTCCCGGCAAGCCCTGCAAGCAGTTAAAACAGACTTTGTGTGTCAGGGCGAAGGACCATATACAATCCAGAAACTTATGCAAATTGATATGAACAACGTGGATGAGTTGGCAACAGTTCCCGGTTTGTGGTATTGGAATGGTGAAAAAATAATGATGAACAAGCCAGCCCCAATTATTCCACAACAAAAACTAGCTGAAGAACTTCCCGGCATGGCTTGGGACTTGTTGCCAATGGATAAATATAGAACTTCTAACTGGCACGCCATGTCAAATGGGGGAAATCAAGAACCATTTGCTTCGTTGTACACAAGTCTTGGTTGTCCTTTTAAGTGTAGTTTTTGCTGTATCAATGCTCCATTTGGAAACAACAATGTTGAAAACTGGGACTATCAAAGAAACAAGTTTCGTTTTTGGGACACCGATTTTATAATGGAAGAGTTTGATAAAATTCATAAGATGGGGATTCGGAATGTCAAAATCGCAGATGAGATGTTTGTTTTGAACAAGAATCATTTTATGACAATTTGTGAACAGATTATAGAACGTGGTTATGATTTTAATATTTGGGCTTACGCTAGAATTGATACCGTCAAAGAAGAATATCTTCAAACACTCAAAAAAGCAGGTGTTAACTGGCTTGCTCTTGGTATCGAGTCGGGAAATAAGGCAGTTAGAAAAGACGTAATCAAGGGGAAATTTACAGAGCTAGACATTTATGATCTTGTGAAGAAAATTCAAGACGCTGGTATCAATGTAATAGGTAATTATATTTTTGGGTTACCGGAGGATAATTTAGAGACAATGGAGGAAACCCTACAGATGGCTAACAAACTAAATTGTGAATTTGCCAACTTTTATTGCACAATGGCCTATCCCGGTTCTAAATTATACCTAGAGGCAATAACAAACAATTGGGAATTACCTGACGATTATGTTGGCTACTCACAACACTCTTACGAGTGTAGTCCACTAAGAACAAAGCACCTTGAAGCTAAAGATGTTGTTAGATTTAGAGATGCAGCGTTCAATAGATATTATGAGAGGGAAGAATACCTAAAAATGATTCGCGAAAAGTTTGGCACTAAGGTCGAAAACAACATAAAGAAAATGCTCAAATATAAACTAAAAAGAAAAATTCTTGAAGTTTAAAATTGGTGTTTTTATTTGTTATACTTGTAAGGCAGTAGGAATGAAAAATGCCATCTAAGAAAGATTTAATTGATTTCGAAACACACATTGCGGCGTGTTTTGACGATGCGCAAATCAGAGCACCCGTTCACCTTTATCACGGAAACGAAGAAAAAATACTAGAGGTTTTCAAAAAGCACCAAATAGGCGATGAAGATTGGGTGTTGTGTTCTTGGAGAAGCCACTATCAATGTTTACTCAAAGGGGTACCACCCGAAAAACTAAAGAGTGCTATACTTCAGGGGAGATCGATTTCTCTTTGCTTTTCAGAACACAAGATCTTGTGTTCTGGAATTGTTACTGGACAAATACCAATCGCACTTGGGATTGCCTTGTCTATAAAAAGAAAGGGTGATAATAATCGAGTATTTTGTTTTATGGGTGATATGACATCCGAAACAGGGGTTGCCCATGAGTGTATTAAATATGCTAGGAACCACAAACTTCCAATTCATTTTATCATTGAAGATAATGGAAAATCAGTATGTACGGACACTAGGGCTACTTGGGCGTCTGAAAAACTAACCTATGAAAACGTCAATGATGATTATGTAACTTATTACAAGTACGATATGAAAAAATATCCCCATGCGGGTGCTGGTAAAAGAGTACAATTTTAAAAAGGTATAAAAATGGGAAAATATTTTGATGAACTTAAGCGCTCAATGAATTATCTTGGAGAACAGTCAGACACCTTGTTTTTAGGACAGGCAGTTGCATACAAGGGAACTGCTATGACAAACACGTTAAAAGATATTTCTAGAGACAAGCTTGTTGAAATGCCGGTCAATGAAGAGATGCAGATGGGTATAACCAATGGTTTTGCTGTTGATGGACTAATACCAGTAAGTATTTATCCTCGCTGGAACTTTCTATTGCTTTCGGTAAACCAACTAATTAATCATTTGGACAAATTGGCAGATTATTCACACGGCGAATATGTTCCAAAAGCGATTATTAGAACAAGTATAGGTTCCGAGAGACCTTTAAATCCACAACTTCAACATACTGGAGATTTTACAGAAGCATTTCAGAAAATGACCACGAACATTGAGGTTATTAGGTTGGATGAGCCTGAAGATATCTTCCCGGCTTACCATAAAGCATACAATCGTCAGGATGGAAAAAGCACCTTGCTGGTTGAGTGGGGAGACTTTTATGGAGAAAAATAAAAAATTTAAAAAATTTATTTATTAAAAACTTATGAAAGTAATTAAAAAAATTAAATATTCTAAAAACATTAATGACCTAATAGAAATTAAACTAGATACATTTAGTGATTTTAGGGGAGAAATTTGGACTTTATATTCTAAAGAATTTACAGATATAAATTTTGTTTCAGACAAAATAACTATATCAAGATTTGGTGTTCTTAGAGGCTTTCATGGAGATTCACAAACAACTAAATTAATAACTTGTTTAAGTGGACAATTTCAGCTTTCAGTTGTTGATTTAAGAAAAAACTCAAAAACTTATGGTCAAACTGACACTTTCCTAGTTAGCGATTGTGAACCAACAGTTATTATAGTTCCTAAAGGATGTGTAAACGCCCATCTTTGTTTATCAGACAAGTGTGTGTTTTATTATAAATGGTCAGAAGAATATAAAGGTCCAGATGAACAAGTAACTGTGGATTGGAATGATCCAGAATTAAATATTGATTGGGTTATAAAAAATCCAATTGTTTCAGAGAGAGATAAACGCGGTTTAACTTTTAAGAACATTAAATTATAGGAATAGATTATGACAATTAAATATCCGTTAGCCAAAGAGACAATTAATGAAGATGATATTGATGCCCTATGTGGTTGGTTGAAAAAGTATCCGCGCTTGACCAAGGGGGAGCTAACTCCACAATTAGAAAATGAGTGGGCTGAGTTTATTGGCACTAAATATTCAGTATTTAACAACTCTGGTTCATCTGCAAATCTTCTGATGGTCTATGCTGCTATGCTGGCAGGAAAAATTAAAAATAAGAAAATTGCGGTTCCATCTGTGGGGTGGGTGACAACTATTTCACCAGCGATTCAATTTGGGTTACAGCCAATTATGGTCGGGGCTGATCCAAAAACTTATGGTATAGACTTGGATGAACTTGAGAAGGTTTGCGAAGAAGAAGCCCCAGATGCAGTTATTTTTGTGCAAGTGCTTGGTGTTCCACATTATAAAGAAAGATTGTTGGCACTAAAAGAAAAATATGGGTTTACCTTGCTGGAGGATGCTTGTGCTGCTCTTGGGGCAGAATATGCTGACGGTTCAAAGGTGGGAACAATTGGAGATATGTCTTCATTCTCATTTTATTTTGGTCACCAGTTGTCTACAATTGAAGGTGGTATGGTAAATACCGATGATAAAGAGTTATATGATATTTTGCTTATGCTGCGGTCACACGGCTGGGGTAAAGATTTGGATCAAGAAACATATGACAAATTGATTGAAAAAAATGGCGTTGATGATTTTCATAAACCATTTACATTTTTTATCGCAGGGTTCAATCTTAGGTCTACAGACCTACAGGCGTTTATTGGTTTAAGACAAATGAAAAAGGCAAAGTGGGTTTCTGATCGTAGAAACGAAAATCATTTGCGTTATGCAGAAAACCTGAAAGGTCTTGTTGATTTTCAAGATTGGGGTGATAACAAGCCAGTTTCTATTTCATTTGGGGCATTAGCGTCCTCTAAAGAACACAGAACAAGAATTGTAAATCGACTAGTTGAAGAGGGGATTGAAACTAGAATTTATAGTGCTGGAAATCTTGGAAGACACCCATTCTGGGTTAAAAGATACGGAGAGTATAGGGAAGAGCAGAGCGACCTAATCCACGAAACTGGCTTCTTTTTGCCTAACTATCCTGAGCTAACACTTGAAGAGGTTGACTTTATTTGTCAAGTGGTAAAGAGCGCATAATGTCAAAAATTTTAGTAATAGGTGAGACTTGTAGAGACATTTTTAATTATGGAGAGTGTAGTAGGTTATGCCCAGAAGCACCAGTTCCTATATTTAATCCCTATGAGATACAAGAAAATGCAGGCATGGCAATGAATGTACAAAATAATATTTCTTCTCTTGGAGAAGAGTGCGATCTGATTACTAACAATAATTGGCACGATATAAAAAAGATCAGGCACATAGATCAACGAACAAACCACATGTTTATCCGTATAGATGAAAACGATGATAACTATGGTCGCTGCAATTTAAATAATATTGATTGGAAAAAATATGACGCAGTGGTTATTTCTGATTATAACAAAGGTTTTTTAACAGAATCTGATATACGCACAATTACAAATAACCACAATTGTGTTTTTATGGACACAAAGAGGACTTTAGGTTCTTGGGCAAACAAAGTTTATTATATAAAAGTTAATTATAGTGAATATTTAAAAACTAAACAATTTTTAACTAAGGTTCTTGAAGATAAATTAATTGTAACTATGGGTTCTCGTGGTAGCAAATATCGTGACACAGTTTATTCTGTTCCAAAGGTTGAAATAAAAGATACATCGGGCGCAGGCGACACTTTTATTTCAGGATTGGTTGTAAAATATGTACAAACAAGAGATATTGAAAAATCAATTATTTATGCCAATGAGTGCGCAACCCGCGTGGTACAAAAAAGAGGGGTAGGCGTGGTATGAACTTGGTTTGGACAAATGGTTGCTTCGATGTTTTACATAGAGGGCATTTTGAGCTTTTTAAATATGCAAAATCGCTTGGAGATCTCTTAATTGTTGGAATAGACGCTGATGATAAAGTCAAAAAGGATAAAGGCATTAATAGACCGGTAAATAATCAAGAGGATAGAAAGTTTGCCTTAGAATCAATTAAATACATTGATAAAGTTATAATATTTCATACAAGACAGGAATTAGAAAATAAAATTAAAGAACTTAATCCATCTATTATGATCATAGGATCAGATTGGAAAGGAAAAAGTGTTGTCGGAGAACAACATGTAAAAAAAATAATTTTTTATGATAGAATAGGTAATTATTCAACAACTAATATACTTAAACACAAGCAAGGAGAATAAAATGGTATTATCAGATCAAGCATTAGGAGCCGTAATGATGGCTCTACAAAAATCATTATTAGAAGAATCAGACATAGTGCCGGTTTTAAAGGGGTTTAACTTCGTGGTTCAAGGAGATTCACAATCTGAATTAGTTGTAACCAACCCGCCAACATTTAAGTTAGAGGAGTTTGAAGGCTCAGAAGATGCCTAAATATAGATATGGCTGTGACCACTGTGGCAGACACTGGTGGGAGTGGGGTTCTGTTGCTGACAAGCTGGATTTATGTCCATGCTGTAAGATTGGGGTTCCGAAAAAACTGCCAACTTCTTTTAGTGTAATTGAAGAAGAGGCTCATGCAAAAAAGACTTCCAAGCAAAATGTGGTTGAGCACATAGAAGAAAACCGAGAAATCTTAAAAAAAATGAGAGATAAAGCAGTAAATGAGAATGTATTAAAAAATGATTGAAGCACTTTCTATAATTGGTATTTTTCTTTTTGTCGCAATATTTGCCACATCTGTTTGGGCAAATGTCTTTCTATTGCGAAAGCTACTTTACTTTAATGAAAATTTTGGGCAAGTACAAAATTCAGTAGAAGAGTACGGCAGACATCTTGAGGCAATTTATGAGATGCAGATGTTTTATGGTGATGAAAATCTACAAAAACTAATAGAACACTCAAGGGAATTAAGACAGGACCTGTCAGACTTTCAGAACAAGTATTCAGAATGAAAAGAAAAGCAAGAACAAAAAATTTATATTTTACAAAAATACATGAAGAGGCAATAATTCAATACGCAAAATCAACCAACCTTGCTGAGAAAACTAAATTATATACTTCTTTAATTCAACCAGCATTTAGTGAGTTGGTTGATAAGATTGTGTACACATATAAGTTTAATAATTTACCAAATATTGATTATTTAAAAGACGACTGTAAAATTTGGTTAACAACAATTTTAGACAAATATGATCCAAACAAAGGATCAAAAGCATTTTCTTACTTTAGTGTTATTACTAAAAATTGGTTTATACACAAAATAAAGAAAAATGCTCAAGCAGCCAAACGAGAAATTAACATTGAAGATGCAATGAAAACTGCTCACAGCAGCTTCCTTGTCGAAAAAAACGAATATGAAAGCAATAGGGAAAAGGCAGAATTTTGGAACGCTTTAATCCTTTTCGTTAAAACACTTGAACAAAACAACAGTATTATAAAAAATGAAAACGACAAAAAGGTTATAAGTTCTATTGAGTATATGTTGGAGAACATGGAGAAGATAGAGATCTTAAACAAGAAAGCGATTTATCTTTATCTCAGAGAAATGACCGGTTTAACTACAAAGCAGCTTGCTCCAACGCTTAGAAAAATAAAGGTTGAGTATCGTTATTTCATAACAGAGTGGAATAAATAATTTTGGTGTTATGTCTAATTATCTATGAGGTGCGGACATGGACAAAGAAAAATTAATTTTAGAGGCTCTGGACAATATCAGAAACGATAGGACAACGACCGAAAGTTTGTTGTTTGACTTGCAGCAAGAAATTAATCAAAATCAAGTTGAAAATACTAAGGCTGGATTTGTGGCGGCGAAGTATGTTGAAACACTTCAACGCTCCAATGAACAGCTTGTTAAAGTTTTGCATCTTTTACAGAAAGCTGAACAACAAAGTGGTAATATTGAATTGTCTGACAATGAAAAGGATAATCTCTTTGAGTTAATTCAAGGTGAAATGAACGAAAGGGCATCGGGAGAAGAGTAGTGACAATAAATTTTTATAATCAGTTGGACATGGACCTATTGCCATATGTTCTAGACCCTTCGGCTGAGGCTCCAAACTTACTACAACTAGTTGCAAATGCGAAGGGAAGGGAGGCACAAGAAAGTCAAAATAGCTTTGAATTTCCAAAAACGGCGATTGTGAGAGTCGTTCAAGAAGATGAAAATATAACAAAGGCTTTAAACACAGCACTTCGTGCAACTTTTGGCGAGCTTCAAGCGCTCGACACAAAATTTTATAGTATTTACTTAGAAGTGGAAGGCTTAACTGAAACTTTTTTAAATTATTTTAAAGGCAACATTACAAAGGAGAGATATTATGGTTCTCTTTTAAAAACGTACATGAACGTAGCAACTACAAATGGTAGGATTCCCATAAGTAATGAGGTTGTTCTTGTTGAATACACTCAACCAAACTTTTTTCAAACTATAGAAGTATCTGGTTTTCCAGCGCTTCAACCAGAAATAGATCCAAACTTATCTTCTTATATAAAAAAAGAAAATAATTCTACCAGAAACTCTTTTCCACAGGGGGCATAATGGCGGGTAACGGAGTATCATCACTCAGGGCAAGAAAGACAGATAGGCTTACAGAAAAAAACAAAAACGCCCAAAAAGCCTCTAATGAAATTAGTGACGACCAAAGAACATATAAGGGTTTGCACACGCCAGACTTTTCAGGTAACAAGCAGAGGGGTGCTATTGTCCTTGATGGCGAGGCAGATTCAGCGCTGTATTTGGGACAGGATGCTCGCTACGGTACATCCTTAACAACAACAGGGTCCGGCGGAGACTTTGCTAATAAAATTGTTTTAGCTGTTGGGTTCTTAAATGAAGGCAAAAAGGACGGCGATAAAGTTGATTTATCAAATCCAGATTTAAGATATGGCGCTGGTTTAACAATATACCAGAGAACAGATACTGGCAAAGATGCGATTATTGACACGTCCAATCCAAAAAACAAAGACAGAAAATCCACAACCCCAACCCCGCAAACTGCCGTGTCTGTTTTTGAGATTAATGCTGATGTTGTAGAGGTGAAGGCTAGAAACGGTGGTGTAAACATTGTTGCTGGATTTGACCCAACACTTCCAAATTATGGATCAAATTTTAAAGATGAAAGACCCAACACCGATTATGCAGGAGTTAGATTAATATTTGGAAATCCAGACATGGAGCAGTTGAATGATGAAAAATCAGTTTATGGTTTACAGCCAATTGTAAAGGGTTATAATCTTGAAAAAAGAATGAATGAGATGGCACAAAGAATTACAGATGTAAATAAAGTTTTAAACAAGGTACAGCTTAGTTTAAAACTTTTGAACGGTGCTTTACTAATTCACACGCACCCAACTGTTGGGGTCGGTGCGGGAGTGGCTTTGCCAAGTATTGATTTGGCAATTACTGTTGGTCTTATAAAAACACCATTAGATATATTCAACTTTTTAAAATCACTAACTGCTATTTATAATCAAATAGCTTTAAGAATAAACTCCTCTTCTTTGTCAAAGGGCGGTTTTAATAGCAAATTTAACTTTACGAATTGAAATGACAGATCCTAATAAAAAGCAACAAGAGGCAGAAAAAAAGCTCGTTACACAAACAACAGCGGGCACTGCGACAGCCATTACATTTCTTCAGGGTACTGCTGATGTAGTTACTTTTATTCAAGAGCTGGACAGTATAATAGCAAAATTGGCCAACATTGATCTTTCAAAAGGAAATTGTAAAAAAGTAAAGGAAAAAGAAGCGCTTGAAACACAAGATGCCACCGGGTGGAAAAATCTTATAAAATCAGAAGCATTTAAAGCATTGCCGGGATGTTCCCCATTAACAAAATTTATATTGGATGCAACTGACGAATTAGACAAAGAAAAGGAAAAACAAAATCCAAATAAAATTGCAGAATTGGCAATTAGTAGTTTATCGGAAGTGGCAGATATTCTATTCGGACCTCCGCGTTTTCCCGCTTGTGCACAAGAACAACTTAGAAAATTTTTATCTGTGCTGCCGATTCAATATTATCTTTTAATTGCATTAAGTAAATTGGCAAAAAAAATTGCTGACCAAAAAACTCTTAATGAATCTGTTAGCACGGCGTGCGGCGAAAGAATAAAAGAGACAAAAACTTTTGAAAATAGGTTGCCTGCTTTTGAATTGCCTTTAATTCCAGAGCTTCCTTACATAAATATACCAAGCGTAGAAGATGCCATTCAAAATATACTTTATGAAACCTTGTGTGTTGGTATTTGTGTTGTAACGACCCCAATTATACAAAAAGTATCTTCTGTTTTAATAAGTCAAGCTAATCAGTGGGCAGAGTCAACGGATAATGATTTTTTTGATAATTATCCACCACTGGCAAAAATTCCAATAAATCCTTATTTGTCGGATCAGGCAATAGAAAACCTATTTGAGTTGAATATTGCTTCTAAAACATTTGTAAAAAATAAGGATATAAGAGATTTTCTTACAAAAACACAAAACAATCCAAAAATTTTTCAAGAAGAGTTTATATTTTTGTTTTTAGGAAAAGCGAATTGTAATATTATTAACAATATAGTAGATCAGCAAGTCACAAAAGACCTTATAAAAAAGGGTGTAAAACTAGAAAATGAAGAGCAAATTTTAAACTTTTTTAAAATTTTAGGTAGTTTTGTTAATTTTATTGAACTAATAAATAATTCAAAGATGGACATTTGTCCGCCCGACCCTTGTGATTTAAAGCCGGATGAACTAGATAGTGTTTTATCTGATATTAAAGATTTGTGTTCTTTGCTGGACCCTAATTTTGGTCTGCCATCATTACCACTCGGGTCAATTATGAATAAAAGTGGAGCAAACGACTTTATCATAGATGGAACGTATAGTAACTATCTTAATTTGGCCACTTTATTTGGTAGAAAAATCCCATTCAAATTTTCCGATGGTACAACAAAAACAGTCGTAGAACCATATATACAGTCACAACTTATTACTATGTTGGTATATGCACCTATAATAACCGACAATAAAGATTTACAAAATATTATAAAAAGAAAAGCTGCGCGATTTATGTCATTAAGCTTTCCGTTTATGGTGAATCAAATACTGTCCACTAAAGATAATACTTTAAGAGTGATTTCATCCGCCAAAACTTTGCCTGAAAGTGACAGCTACCCGCAAGGAACAACAAAATCCCCAGCGGGGGGTCTTTCGGTTATTAGAAAAGAAAAATTTACTAAAGAAAGTTTGAAGGAACAGCTAGAAAATCTGCAAAAAAGCGCCTCTGTTGGTGGAGACGCAGGCGCTAATGAGATAACTGATTTTAAAAATTTAAAAAAGGAGCTTGGATTATAATGATTGGATTTAAAGAATATGCATTATTAAATTTTCAAAACATTATAGGGGAAAAAATTCGTTTATTTTATCTATCTGAGACATTTTATTACCTTCCTTATTTATTTGAATTTTTTAATCACAAATCAGAAGATTTAGATATAGAAGATAAATCAAAGGCAATTCAATTTTTTATAAAAGATATAGATAGTTGGAAAACAAGCTATGTTGGTTCAGACGATGAAAAAGTTATTAGTAATCCATTTTTAGATTTTCTGAAACTAATCAATTCTAGCAAGGTGGAAGGTAAAAGTGTTAAAAATTATTATGATATTGCGATGTATTATCTTATGGTCAACGGTTTACCAGAAGGAGTTTCTGAAACAAGTGGCAATAAGAAAAGTGACATAGAGACGGCATATAAAGAAATTTTTGCTTATTATACTTATAAATTAGCTCAACTTGTTGAAAACCAAAAAGAACAAGAAAAATATTCTGAATTAGAAAAATTAGATTATTTAAAAAATATTAAATTTTTAAAATTCTCAGGCGGCGCCCTTAAAGTACAAATCAGTCCAGATAAAAAAGGCAAGATTGCAGAGCTAAATCTACTTAATAAGCCATATGGAACATTAGCACTCAGTTCTGGCAATCCATTTGCTATCGCTGTTAAAAATATGAACGAATATATAGACAAAACTCTAATTAGTTTAGTAGATGATGTCTAGGGAGAGACAAAATGGCAGCAGGAATTTCGGCAAAATTGCCTTTAGCATACACAAAAACAGATGGTCCATACCTCCTAACAAAAACTCTAGAAGAAAATACAAGGCAAAATTTAAAAAATTTAATTTTTACAATACCGGGAGAGAAGATAATGGATCCTGAATTTGGTGTTGGATTTGCTAGCCTTTTATTTGAAAACGCAACTGACGAAATTTTAGAAGACTTAAAAGAAAGACTATTTATACAGGTAGATAAATATTTGCCGTTTGTGCAGATATTAAATGTTATTACGAGATTGGAGGAAAATATTGCTTTTTTAAGAGTAGAATATGTTATACCAACATTAGCAGTAAGTGATGCACTAGACTTGGACGTAAAGGGATTTATTTAATATGGCGACAAAAAAGACGAAACCAGTAAAATATTCAAGTAGAGAATTTGAAACAATCAAAGATACTTTGGTGACCTATGCTAAAACTTACTACCCTGACACCTTTAAAGACTTTAATGCAGCGTCTTTTGGCTCTTTAATGCTGGACACTGTTGCCTATATTGGTGACATGCTTTCTTTTTATGTTGATTATCAATCAAACGAATCCTTTATTGATAGCGCCATTGAAACAAAAAATTTATTAAAACTAGCAAGACAATTTGGGTACAAAAACCCATTAGCATACTCCTCCAATGGCAAAGTTGCATTGTATGTACAAGTGCCAGCCGACTCAAACAATGAACCAAACACTTCTTTAATTCCAATTTTAAAACAAGGTTCTACTTTATCAAGCAATGGGGGTGTGTCATTAATACTAACGTCAGATGTTGATTTTAATAAGTCTGATTCTGAAGTGGTGGTTGCACAAACAGATGCCAATGGTGACCCAACCTCTTTTGCATTTAAGGCATACGGGGATGTTATATCTGGCATAATATCAACAGAAGTTGTTACAGTGGGCAGCTATCAGCGATTTCTTAAATTACAACTAAGCGGCGAAAATATTACAGAAATTATTTCTGTTGTGGACAGCGAGGGGAATGAATATTTTGAAGTTCCATATTTGTCTCATAATGTTACTTTACAACCAATAAGAAATCCAAATAAAAGTGGTGAAGAAGACGCTCCATACATTATGCGTGAAAAACTTGCAGCAAGAAGATTTGTTACAGAAGTTGATCAAGATGGCACAGTGTTTATTCAATTTGGATATGGTTCAGAAGCTAGTTTAAAAGACGATGAATATCCAGATCCAACAAGCGCTACTTTGCAAAGGTATGCTCGCGATTATTATTCAGATGATAGTTTCGACCCTTCAGTTTTATTAAAAAATGATAAGTTTGGTGTAGTTCCACCAGCGGGTGATTTAGTTATAACTTACAGAAGAAACAATGAGAGTGCAATTAATATTCCGATTAATTCTGTAAATTCAATAACAGATGCAATATTGTCTTTTCCAAACAGTGATGATGTCTCATCTTCAGATAGAACTTTTGCTGAAAATTCTTTAGATGTAGAAAACGAAGAAGCTATTTTGGGGGATTCCAACAGTTTAACTCCTGAAGAAATAAGAATCAGGGCTTTAAATTCTTTTTCTTCACAAAATAGAGCGGTTACACAACAAGATTATGTTAGTCTTGCTTATCGTATGCCAGCAAAATTTGGTTCAATAAAAAGAGCAAATATTGTACAAGATAAAGACTCTTTTAAAAGAAATTTAAATTTATATGTTCTTTCACAGGGTGTGGACGGGTTTTTGACAACAACAACCTCAACAACAAAACAAAATTTGAAAACTTGGATCAGTCAGTATAAGATGATCAATGATACGATTGACATTTTAGATGGACAAATTGTTAATTATAATATTGAATACAAAGTTTTGGGAGCATTAGATTACAACCAGACAGAGGTCTTAGAACAATGCAATAGTGCAATTAGGGATCTTTATACAACCAAATCTTTGTTTGGCGTACCATTTTATATTTCTGACATTTATAAAGCTTTAAATGATCTAGATTCAGTTGTAGACACTCAAGATGTTAAAATAAATCAAAAGTTTGGTTCAAACTATGGAACATATTCATTTGATATTGAAGCAGCCACAACTGATGATGAGAGGTATATTGTTATACCAGAGAACGTTGTCATGGAATTAAAGTTTCCCGATGAAAACATTATTGGAGTGGTGGTCTAATGGCAGTTAGAAGATTTAAAGCAACGAAAGATAATACAATTACAAATGCTTTTAAGGGGAATCTTACGACTCGCGGCACCGGCTCCAATATGGGAGAGGCAGATGTTCTTGAGGTGTTTAGTATTTATGCTCAGGAGTCAACGTCATCCAGTGAATTATCAAGGGTGTTAATTGATTTTGATATAACTGCTTTATCAGCCTCTAGAGATGATGGCGATATACCTGCTTCGGGTTCAGTAAATTTTTATTTAAGAATGTTTAACGCTGAACACTCCTCCACAACACCAACAAACTTTACACTCACAATTGCTGCTGTTTCACAATCTTGGAACGAAGGCATTGGTTTAGACATGGACGATTATTCTGATACAGATGTCTCAGGATCTAATTGGATAAGCGCGAGTTATAATGAAAAGTGGCTTGATTATCATGGTGTTGTAGAGGGCGGCTCTTTTCACACAAGCTCCGCTCAAGGTGCACATACTTCAAGCCAACTTTTTGAAACGGGAGTGGAAGACCTAGAGGTTGACGTAACAGAACATGTTGAAGAGTGGCTCAATAATAAAACTGGTAGTTATGGTTTCGGTATTTTCTTGGAGTCATCGCTAGAAGAAACTAATTCTTCCTACTATACAAAGAAATTCTTTGCAAGAGACAGTCAATACTTTTTGAAGAGACCAGTAATTGAGGCAAGATGGAACGACAATAGAACTGATGATGCTTCTAATTTTTACTTAAGCTCCTCAAGAGTTCCAGCAGCGGATAACTTGAACACCCTTTACCTATACAACTATGTTAGAGGGCAACTACAAGACATACCGGGACTTGGCACAGACAATAAAATATATGTAAGTGTATATTCAGGATCTAGTGCTGCGCCAACAGGTTCAAAAATAACTTTATCGGTTGGCGGTGGAGTTATAACCAATGATGACTTTAATGTTACTGGCAGCAGGGTTTCAACCGGCATCTATTCAGCTTCTTTTGCTTATACAAGTTCTGCAATTACGGAAATATATCCAGTTTGGCATAGCGCATCAACAGAGTATCTTACTGCCTCTGCTGTAGCGGTTAACACTTTTGATACACAAACATCTTATCCAATCAATGCATACAAGACAAGTATTACAAACCTTCAAGCAGAGTATGGTTCTACTGATGTAGCACACTTTAGAGTGTTTGTGCAGAATAAAAACTTTGAAGCAACGGTGTATACCGTAGCTTCAACAGCAGTTGAGCCAACAATTGTTGAAAAAATGTACTACAAAGTATCAAGATTTGTTGATGAGCAAGTTGTTATCAATTATGGAACAGGGTCCGGTGATCTTGGCTATACTCAACTTTCTTATGACTCGGCAGGAAATTATTTTGATTTAGATATGAGCATCTTTGAAGCAGATTTTTCATATCAAATTAGCTTTTTAATTAACGATGCAGGTAATTACTATGAACTCAAAGATAAATTTAAATTTAGAGTAATAGATGAAAACGATCTACCGGGCTGATGAAAATCTAATAACAAAATAATTATAAAGATATGGGTACAAAAAGTTTTTTCAATAAGCAGAAATCTCAAGACACAAAACTTCGCGGTCAAGAAAAATCCACGATTCAAGACATTAAACAAAATGTCGAATCTGTTGATTATGTAAAAGAGTATTCAATAGATAAACTTAGTTTTGTTCCACAGTTAGACTTTGAAGACCCTAAAAACTTTGTCAAGTACGGCTTGGCAGAGGATTACTATGTTGATTTAGTAAACAGCATAATTCAGTCTTATCCATATGATGGATCTTTGGCAGAAAGGCTGGCTTATCGCAATGGCTTAACAGCAATCCAAAAACACGAATTTGATAAAAATTATCCAAGAGCAACCGGCTACGCTGATTTTAGTGATGACACATACAATGAAACAATTAATACAGTTACTGTTGGCTCAACAGCTTTTGGTCTTGGCGAAAGTACAACCCCACATTACATTTTAACAGATAATTATTCAAATGACTTAGTATATGATACTGGATCTAATCAGGTTGGCAGTGTCGAACTTGATTTTACTGATGGTGCAACAGTTGAATTTTGGTTAAAAAAGGATGCGTTCCCCGCAAGCGCAAAAACTGAAAACGAAGTAATTTTTTCAATTAGCAACACGGAAAGTGATTTGTTTCACATTGCGACTGATGTTAGTATAGCATCGGCACTAACAGCGTCTTTTTCAAAAACTGCGGCTTATACACAAGAGTTTGTATTTGGCTATGACACGGGCTTAACAACTTTAGCTGATTCGGCTTGGCACCATTATGCTTTAACCTTCTTTACCAGTTCTGATGGGTATGGAAGTGAATTATATGTTGATGGTAATTTTAAAGAAAAGAAATTTATTACCAAAGCATCACCCGCACTTTATTTAACCGGAACATTAGACGCCGCAGTCGGTGCCTCTTCTTTGGCAACCACTCTTGGTGACGGCAAACTTCTTGGTTATGTTGATGAAGTTCGTTTGTGGAAAACAAGGCGTAACGCCAAAGAGGTTGGTGTAAACTATTTCTATGATGTTGGTGGCGGTGGCAATACTGACACAACGAAAGTTAACGATGATAATCCATTAGAGCTTTCGCTATATTATAAATTTAATGAAGGCAAGACAGGCGTAGTAGCAACAGACAATGTTGTACTAGATTACTCTGGTCGTTTAACAAATGGTGTTTGGGTGGGCTATTCAACCGACTCAAGAGCAACAGGCTCTGCCATAACAGACTCTGGGATTGCAACTGAAACAGGCTCCCCAATCATTTATTCCACACACCCAGAAGTTGTTTCATACAAAGCAGATAAAATAATTTCAGGATCTTCATATGACGCTGATAATCTTAGTAGCATGTATAGTATGATTCCTCAATGGATAAGGGATGACGACGCCGCTAGTGGGCTTTTAATCCGCAAGATGGTGCAGATTATGTCTAGCTACTTAGACACGCTCCACGCGCAAATTACGGCGATTTCAGAGCTACAAGATGGGAACTATGTTAGTGGCTCCAACGCCAAACCAAATCCTTTCTCAAAAAGAAATCTCATTTCTTATGGATTTGATATTCCTGATGTGTTTATTGACTCGGGTGTTCTTGAAGAAATTTATTTTAAAGACGAAAAAAGACTTTATGAAGATAAACTTTTTAATTTAAAAAACTTAATATTTCAAAATATTTTTAACAATTTAAATTATATCAACAAGACAAAAGGAACTGAAAAATCATTTAGAAACCTATTCCGATGTTTCGGTGTTGATGATGAGCTTGTTCGTCTTAATATGTACGCCGATAATCAAGAATATGAATTGCGTGAAAACTATGAAACTTCGCAAGCAAAGAGAAATGTTATTGATTTGTCTGGTTATAACGACGGACAAAACAGAGAGGTCGTCTTATATACATTTGCAGATGCTTCTAAAGATGTAGCAGAAACAGGAGATTATGGTTATATCCCATCGTCTTCAAATATTTATATACCACTTACCTTCGAAGCCCAGTTTCAATTTCCAAAACTTTTTAATTCCAGAAATGGTGCTTTTAGTAGACTATCTCGTGCATCTTTGTTTGGAATTCATAGTGCAAGTAAGGACACTACCGTAACAACAATTGGTGATGAAGATAAAAATTTTAAAGTTTATGCAGATACAAATTCTAATAGAAAGACACAATTTGTTTTAACAACAAATATTGGATCAGTGGGGACATTAACGTCGTCTTTTTATGAAGATGTTTATGACAACACTAACTGGACTTTTGCTGTTAGAACAAAGCCCAGAGAATATCCATACGCAGAAACCATTACATCATCTAATGTTTTTGATTTAGAGTTTTACGGTGTTAATTATGTTGCTGGATATAAGCTAAATGAGTTTAGCGCGTCAGCCGAAGTTAATTTAGTTGATATTGCTCAATTTATAACTGGCTCAGATAAAAGGTTGTACGTTGGAGCAGATAGAACAGACATAACTGGAACTATAAATTATGAAACAAACACTAGGGTTATTTCAAATCGGGTATGGTTTGATTACTTAACAAATCAAGAATTACAAAACCATGCAAGAGATGTTAATATTTTTGGGAGACTAAATCCATATAGAAATTCATTTATATATGAAAATAGTGAATCTGGCAGTTATATTCCAAGAATAAGCACGTTAGCGTTACACTGGAACTATGAAAATATCACTGGTTCTGATGCAAGTGGCAAATTTTTAATTCAAGATATTACGTCAGGTTCTAGCTATGCCATCGATCCACGCTTTGAAGGTGGTGAATATTCAAAGTATGTTGGACCAAATTATAGTGGGCAAGGATCACAGGCAGCAGCAAGCTCAACAGATGTAGTTGATTTCTTGTTTGTAGATACGGCAGAACAACAGTTACCAGAAAATCTTTATACTTCTGATCTTGTTGAAATTAGAGAAGGCGACGATACGTTATTTACAAGAGAAAGTCGTCCAAGTAAATATTATTTTGCAGTTGAAACAAGCGTCTATGATACTATTTCAAGAGAAATGCTTGGATTTTTTGCATCGATTAAAGACTTTAACAGTCTGATTGGTGCCCCAGTAAATATGTATCGCCAAAACTACAAAGGGTTGGAAAAGCTAAGAGAATTATTTTTTGAAAACATTCAGAATGAACCAGATTTAGATAAATATGTGAATTTATATAAATGGCTCGATGGCGCTCTTGACAGCGTAATTTCAAACTTAATACCAGCTTCTGCAAAAACATCGGATAAGGTAAGAAATATTGTTGAAAGCCATATTCTTGAAAGAAGCAAATATCAACACAAAAGGGCAAATCTTAAAATACTCGGAGAAGAGGATAAACAAACTGAGGAAAACGTAAAAAGTAGTGGGCCTGCCCCATCATTTGATTCCAGCGATTTTACCAGCATTTCTAAAACAATTGCTCCTGTGATTGGTGGTCCAACAGTTAAGAGCGTAGAAAATCAATCTAATTCAAACATCACAGTAAATACAGAAATTGTTACAAAGCGAGCACAATTGAAAAAAGCTGGTATGAGACCAACCGTTGATGAAGCCGCTTCTCAATATGCCAAATTTGATGAAAGAAGATCTCCAACGGGCGCATCTGTTGAGGACCAAAGCCAAAGTGTGTTGTGGTATAGATTGAGAGCGGAGAGGTCTCCAAACAAACTATTAAGTACGGGAGATACTTCTGTTGATTTTTCAAGGTTACAATTTCAATTTAATCAAATACAAACAACAACAGGTTCAAGGCAGCCGCTTTATATTGTTAGAGCAGACGCTGTTAAATCACTTGCCAAGAATGTAAGTTATGCTGGAGAAAGTCGTGAAAACTATTTCCCAAATTCTTTTAAGGGTTCGCAAGACTTTATTAATGATGGTATTAAAATTGAAGTAAGGAGAGAAACATTAAACCGCAACAATCAACCTTATTATGATTATGATATTGCTAGAGACCAAACATTTGATAGCGAAAGGTTGTTACCTGTAACAGTCACTGATTCTGCCAAGTCAGAGGTTTTAGCTGGTCAAAATTATTTACCGTTTGTTTTAATTAGTGCATCAGCAGCCTCGTCTTCTTATCAAGATGTGCTATTCGATGTTGGTATACAAGCAGACGTTCGTATGTCTCACCAAGACTATGTTTTAGAAGGAGGCGGTCTACAAGGAACTTTTGCCGAAGAACATGTTGGCGGGTGGATGTATCGTCACGGGAATCTATTAATATCTGGTTCAACGCTAAGAAAAGAGGGATATTCAATTGTACCTTCCGGTAGTAACACAATATATCTAACAAGTCCTAGATTTACTAGTGCAAGTTCTGGTCCTGTTTTTAGCAAGGACCTTCCATATGGTGCATATTTAAGAGATGGTGCAACTCAAAGCCCAATTAATATAAAAAACATAACCGGATCAAACTTTATAAGACACTACGAAATTATTCAAACTACTGGGCGTTTAGAAAATAATAGATATTATGTAAAATCAGATGGGCTTACTGGGGCAATAAATAGTGTAAGCAATTTAACCTATGATGACGATGGAGTATTTTTCTACAAAGATTTTACTGCACCCAATCGCGACACAACTGGCAGTAATAATTTTATCATTGTTAATAGATTTAGTGCACCGGGTGGACCAGAAGTTAATTCGTTGGCCTTTCTTGATGTAGAAGCTGCTGAATATTCAGTGTATAACAATTTAAATTATAGAAATCTTGTTGTTCGTTTGGCAAATAATGATTTATTAACAAGACACACGGTTAGTGGTGGCTATGATTCAGTTTTATTGCAACCTACAGGGGCTTTTTATAAACCATATAGAAACGGTGTTTATAAATTATCAGCCTCTTTGGAAACACCGGAGCCAATTTTTGACAATTCATATGTCGGTCATGGAATTCCAAGAACCGATGTCCAATATCGTTGGGTTGTTAGTTCGTGGGTCGCCAGAAAAACAGGTTATCCAAATAGTGGTACATTAAATTCTACTGATGGACTTTTGACTTCAAGTGGTCCAATGAATGGCGTTGATGTATATGAATTTGATTATAACATTTCATCCAGCGATTACTCACCAATTTATGGATACGTTTTTTCGGATAACATCAGATATATTGGTAGGGGACACATAGAATATGGAGTCGGCAGCGGTGTTCCAGTTCCGGTTGCTTTTAATGCGACCAACTACATTATTGTTGGAGATGTTGATTTAGACAATAATTTATTTACAACGGCATCAACGTCTGATGGTCCCGGCGATTATTATAGTTTGCCCACTTTTAATGCAGGACTTAACGCTTATATACTAAATGCCCTTTTATTAAGCAATAATGGTCCATACCAACATTCTTCATTTAAACAAATTAGGGGCGCTGAACACAGAGTTGGTAGAGAATTTTGGCAGCAAAACATTTATGTTAATAATTTAAACAAGGTTATTGTTGACGATAATAGCGATAGATTACGCAGAATAAAACTGGGTGAAAAATATAAAATTAATCAAACGCCAGTTACAAATAGACATAAAACAATTGTACACAAGATTGACAATGAAACTGGTTCTATCGAGTATAGCTTTGCTAATGAATTAGAATATTTTGCTCAAACGTATGACAGCGATTCAGACGCGATTGAAAATTACAATGCACAATTTAACGTTCCATCAAAAAATATTAAAAAGACTGATTTTTATAAATTTAGTTCAAAGTATGAACAACTAAATTACAAAGAAGTAGTATATCCCAGACAGGAAAATCAATATAAGGGAAATACAAGAAATAGAAATAATTATAATTCGTTTTGGATAAGTGATGAACTAGGTGTTAGAACTGAGCAGACAATTGTTAATTCACAGGGATATTCAATTAATGCCAGTCAATGGCCAATGGATGTTAGTTTGAGTGGTGCAGCACTTGGTTATCAAGAAGAAAAATCTGGTGAGTTAATGAGACTTACTGGATCTACTGGTACATCGAACGAAAATGAATCTAATGCAAGGTATGGATTTAATTTGGGCGAGTTTCGCCCGAACAACTCAGTACAAACTCAAGCAGGAACCGGCGCTTTTTACACAACCTATGGCGAATTTTCTAAGGACATTAGGCTGATTGGGCAGGACGAGAGTTTAATTCCCGAGTTTGCTATTTCTGATTACATTAACAACATTATTGTAAATAACGATAGTGACTTTATAAAAGAAACAGTTTATAACTTTTCTTTAACTGGTAGTGAAAATTTAGTAGGAAATAATTTTGCAGAAAGATATGGTCGTACAGAACAAATAACTTACCTAAGACAAATAAAAGATTTTTATGACGAACCGACAGCCATCAGAATAAAATTTGATGCAACAAAGAAATTGTTGCCAAGAGATGGTTTTTATCCACAACAAAGGGTTGTTCAACTAGCTCAACAGTTTTCATCTTCACATGCGAATTCTACTTATTTGGAAGCTTATGATTCTTCGCCGGGAACGGCTGTACCTTTAGGCGCTGATGCAACACAAGACACGCAATTGCTTCCTTTTTGGGCGCCGGGTGTGGGATTAAACTCAATAAAAGCTGGTTTTGCAGTTAATTTCCCTTATAAGTCTGGATCATCAAGTCCAGTCTCTGCAAGTGTATTGGAATCTTATGATGCAGTTGCCCCCTTTGAAGCAATTTTAACTCCGAGTGAATTTGTAACCAACATAGAACACATAGTTAATAGTGGTACTATTGGTTCGACGCCAGACCCAGCACTTAATAGCACCAGTTCAGTCAATATTAGTGATGGCGTATATGAATTAATGTCACATAACTTTTTTGCAGAGGTGCCAGAATTTTTCTTAAGTGAGTTGGGTTCATTCAAGTCTTCTCCTGAGAGTGAATGGCAATTTGAAGGACCGCTTTCATCTAGTGCCGGTGTAAAGAAATTTGCAATGGACATTGTTGTTCAATCGCCGACAGACTTTCAAATGTACGGTGGTGTTTCCTCTTTTGGTCCAATGCCCTATACACATCACACACCACCCGGTACATATGCTCAAGCTAGAGCCACTGAACCTGTGGGACCAGTCCAAGATCCTCAAAACACAGGTCCGGGTCGTAGTGGTTGGACAAGCGCTACTTTGGTATTTGATCCGACAGATCTTTTAACAAATGAAAATAGGTCGGGACAAACATCCTTTACTTTGGCTGATATTATTGCTAACTCAACAATAGAACACGATTATTACTTGATAAATGTATTTTATGGAGACCCAAATGTTGATTATATGAGAATAACAGCAAGTTTAGATTTGTTTGAAATAACAGAAGACAAAAGGTGGACTATTAGATCCAAGTGGGAATGCCCAGTTTTAAATTTTGCAGACGTTACCGCCACAACTTTTGGTTCAGACACAGCAACAGAAGGAATGTGGCATCAATATGGTGTGTTGGCCACAGATGATGATCGCAAACGAGTACATTTCAGATTACAAGAGACAATTTATAATAATGCCGCTCTAACCGGGTCACTGCTTCAAGCGGTCGGGTTTGAACCTGAAGCGCATGGATTTGGGAAAATTAGACCGAAAAAAGTGGTTGAAGAAGCGGTTTGTTGTGTTCCATTTACAGTAAATCCAGAGAGTGGTGAAGAAAGATTTTTTGATTTACCAATAGAACAATTTGAAAAAAATTACATGAAAATAAGAAACGGGGAAGTAAGTACAAACACGTTCATGGATATGATAGCAAAAATGGACAAATATGTATTACCACCAGTTTATGATTTTGTTAATATTAGAGATGAAGTTCGCATCACACCTAAAACTAAAAAAGATTTTGAACCGGGATATGGACCATTTGCCATGTATTTTTTTGAATTTAGTAGTGAGTTGTCAAAACAAGATTTAGCAAATATATGGCAGGGAGTAATGCCCTCTATAGCCGTAACGGCAGAAAAAGAAGATGCCACAATAGAACACACAATATCAGATGGAGAAATTATATCACCATCGGTGTTGAGATATAATGGCTTTCAGAGTCTTCCAAACGAACTTCGTTGGAAAATTTTTAAGGTAAAGAAAAGGGCAAATTATGATTACTACAAAATGCTTGAAAATAAAACCGGAGTAAAAGAATATAAACGTTCAAAGGCTGGTCGATTTTCTTTTAATTATCCCTATGACTTTTTTAGTTTAGTTGAGTTAGGCAAGATGACCGCTGAAGTTCAAGTAGTGAACAAAAATCCTGAAAACATTAAAAAAGTTGATGGGGCGTACATTCTATCGGGTAGGGAAAAAAATATTAAAAATAGCGAGTCTTTACCGGAGGCAATTAATGATTTAGAAACTCCAGCAGACACTGAAACACCAACAGAGATCTAATTAGTTAGAGGGAAGAAATGACATTTTTTAATAGAAAAGAAGAAGTCGTAGAACTACAACTAACAAGGGCTGGAAGGGAAAAACTTTCGATGGGGCAACTTAAGCCCTCTCATTATGAATTTTTAGACGATGATGTTCTTTATGATAGAAAAAATTTTGCAACTGGATCTGTTGAAGAGCAAAATGAAATTAAAAAAAGAATTAAAGAAAAATTAACTTTACGCAGTTTAACTGCTAAACAATCTATTCCCGGTAAAGGATTACAATACAAAGAAGAAAATAAATTAATTGAAGGTCTTGGAACCTTCACTCCATACTCAAACTACAAGCCAGCTTGGAACATTGTAGCTGAAGAGGGATCTGTATTTACTGGATCAGGAGATATAACCTATACAGCGTTAGAGGTTTCTAAAGGATTGACAATTGGACCATCAGATGAAAAAATACCTCAGTTGGATTTAGTGTGCCAGTATGATTATAACTTTGTAACGTCTTCGTTCGGCAAGAAAGATGCAGCTTTAACAGAAATTTTGATAGAAAATCCAAATTTATCCATAGAGAATTTATTTAAATCGGAGGACGATAACACAGTCATTTTATTTAAAAGAGATTTTAATGATTTTACAATTTTTTTTGAAGAGGAAAATGTACCTTCAGGAAAAGAACAATATATGATTGAAATATTTAAATATAATTATACTGTTGACAATAATTTTGTAAAAACAAAATTGTATTTTGATCAAGAGACAATAGACGAAAATTCTGTTTATTGGTATTTTAACATCAAAAAAGATCAAAATGCCGTCGTTGATAATTTTACTTATGTAGATGAGCCTAAGAAGATTGAAGGGGTTGATGATGAATGTGCGCCTTTGTAGGAAAAAATAGATGACAGTTCAAATATTAAACAAAGAGGAAAACAAATTTACAACGCTGATTACGGCTGAAAAAATTTATCCACTAGAAAGTATTGATACACAAGTGGTGATCGATAATGCCTATATTAAAGATAAAAATTTTGTTTTTGATTTGACTGTTGAAAATTTAAATATGGGTCAAATAAATTCAATTCGAATTGTTCCTTTAAATTATTCAGAAATAGAAACCATAAATTCTGGTGATATGCCAACAGCCCTTTCTGATAGCGACAAAACAATATTATTTAGTAACTCCGCAGATGTACTAGTATTTGATGATCAAGTTAATATAGATGATATATCCATTCCGTTTAAAGAGTTGGCAGGCGACAACATTTTTGTTTTAATTGTGTTTGAAGCTTTTATACAGGAATCCTCAAAAGTATTTCTTGTAGCAACAAATAAACACTTGTTGGCAGATTTTTCAACAGCAAAAAGTCAAGGATACGGACAGTCGCTTCAAAAAAAGTTTGAAAACTTAACAAATTTAAAAATATTAGAACAGAAAACGTACACTTCAGATTTATTATATTCTTGTGACAATGGTGGTAATTTATCTGGGTTGTTTTGCCTAGATAAAGAGAAAATTATAAAAGAGTTTACAAAATTTCCAAATCTAATTTTAAATACAGACAATCTATTGTTTGATCAACTAGTAAGATCAATTGAGGTTTGTTTTTTTGAGTATGACAAAAACAAAAATGGATATTTGTTTTCAGATAAGGTTCAATGTACTGTGCCAACAGTCGCAGATAATTTAGCCCTGATAAACAAAAGCAATTATAGGTTTTATGACTTTTCTATTGATTTAAAAAATTTATATTCTGAATTTCAATTTGTTTTAAAATTTGAAATAAACGACATAACAATTAATTTGGCAAAATCTGTGTTAAACGAGTTGAGATTAATTAGAGATGAAGATAGCAGAATTGATGCAGCCATTGGGTTAAAAAAAATATACGGTAAAGACTTAGAGACAAATTTTGATTTTAAAATATCAAACTTAAACAAAATACCGACAAATGATTTTAAAATATTGATGAATAAAATTATAAACAATTTAGCGAATCAAATACAAAATGCGTCGCAAAAAGTTGTTGTGAATACAAATGTTAAATCTCAATACACGCATCCAAAAATTTCAAATTCAACATTTTACAAAACTTTTTTTGAACAAAAGTTTCAAAAGAAAATAACTTTATCCAATAAGAAAGAAAATAATTTTTTTGAGGGATTAAAAACAAGCGTAGGTTTTCCAATTATCTCTATAGATGATTTTGAAATTGATGACATTAGCATCTTAGCCACTAGTAGTAAAAGTTTTAAAATGGTTGATAATGAAGCAACAATAAGGGGGTTCGTTTCAACTTCAAATAAAGACGAAAAAATATTAACTAGCGGACTACAGACAAGAGTTAAGTTAAGTGATGCTAATGATAAATTACAAAGCTTTTTAGCACAAAAAGAAACAGAAAAATTTTTAAATTTTGTAGAAAATACCGAAAGAAAAATTAAAATTTATTATTTAAAGTTTATTGGGGACTCTGCATCAGGATTAGTGTTTTCAGAGATAGATGATGATTTTAGTAATTTTGTAAGCCCGACCAACAAAGTTTTGGTTAGAATAGATAATTATGAAGAGTTTTATAGTTCTTATGCATATGTTGTTGGAAATTAAAAATGGCAATTATAGATTTTATAGAAAATGGAAAACGCGTTATCGAAGAAATAAAAAGTCTTTCGTTAGTAAGAATTTCAGAATTTGAAAACTTATCAATTAAAAAACTAAACAACTTGATTGATAATTATCAAGAACAGATAGAAACTGGATTAAGTCCTAATGGAACACCACTTAGTATTTTAGAATTGCAAATTGTTGATATAAAGTTAAACGAAGCTCTTCAAGTTGTGCAGCAGAAGTTGGACGACGAAGGCGTAAAAATAAAGCTTGTGTAGAGGTTAAAAATGTCATTTTATATAAAATTAGCAAAATTATTAAGTAAAAAAAGCGGTGAGCAATTAAAATTGAGCGTTGTTGGGAATACAGACGCCGGCGGAAAAATTGTTTATGATAACCCTGTAAAGTTTAAAATATCTGGTGGTAAGCAGTTTTCAAAGTTTCAATTAGTTGAATCGTTATCGTCAGGGCGAACCTTTTTTAATTCTGTCTTATCTGAAAAAATTTCAAATGCCGGGAAGCCTACAGAGGTAGAAATTTCCTTTAACAGTTTGGGTAAAAAGAAAATAGTTCTTCAAGGACTTGCATCAAATAATAGTGTTATTAGCGAAACCGCCCTGAGTATAACTCTTTCAGAAAGCCCAACATCAAAGTCCGGGCCTTTGCCGCAAACCTCATTGCCGCCACCAGCAGCAATATCGGTTGGTTTGGGATCTGGAGATGCTACTCCATCCAATCAAACATCAAGTCCAACAGGCGCCGTTGAAGACGAAGGTGAAAAAATAAAAGATAAACAAAAGCTCACCAAGCCCAAGGTTGAAATTGTTTACCCACCAAAGCCTGTGGGGATCGCTTCCCCAGATGGAACAATAACACCAAATTACTTTCAAGTATTTAAAGGTGAAAAAGTGGTGGTAGAAATTAAGGTAAGTAATATAAAATTTGCCAGACTTGATGTGGACGACGGCAAAGGTGGTTTTACTACAATAAATGAAAAAATAGATTTTCTTAAAACAAAAAAAATACCAGTTGTATTTGATACTGAAGGGCTGCGAACCTTAAGGCTTGTAGGACTTTCTAACACCAACAAAGAAGTTGGGGCTGAAGATAAAGTTACTTTTTCTGTAAAAGAAAAATCTGTTTTAGAGTTTATTACACCAATAGATGGAGCAGAATTAAAAAACACGGTACAATTTTTATTAGCTTGGAAAGATACCCAGCCGCCAGTTGGGGTAAAATTTCTTGCAGAGGGTATCGCGTTTGGGAACACAGACAAGGTACCTATAATTTTTGATGAGTACGACGAAAAAAACAAACGATGGACGGCTTTGTTTGAATATGATTTTAAAGTATTTGGAGACAGGATAATAACTGCGGAAATACCACAACCCAAATTTTCTGCTAAAAAACCAATATCTAAAACAGTAAAAATAAAAGTTGTTGCTGGTCCTAAAAAAAGTGAACTTATAGTACCAGCCGCCCCACCACCAATTGTGGATAAAAAGAGCTTGACGCAAACCGCACTTGAACAATTTCAAGAGGAACTTAAAGCAGAAGATTATATATTAAAGGAAGCCATAAAAGCGGGAAAAACAGTGGCTGGTCCGATTAGATTAGATAACGCTCAAAATTATGATTTAACCAAATTAAGGTTTGTAGAAAATAATACCACCAGCGGGCTTTTAAATGACCCGATAGCTTTTATGACAAATCAAGTGTGGGATTATTTTCTTTTAAGTAAAAATAATATTGCTTTCGATTATAGAAACCCTACGATGGAAAAATATGCAAATTCAGGCACGTTGTTGGAGGCACGCAAATATTATAAAAAATTCTATCAATCTTTCATAGATGAAAAATATGAAAAGGGGACCAAGCAGTATAATACAGTAGTTGACAAATATTATCAGATATCTATATCAAAAACCTTAGTAAGTTTTATTAAAAAAGATCTGCCGGGGCAAAATATAGACGAGCTTGCAATACCTCTTTCATCGGGAAAGGGAAATTTTGATGCGCACTATCCACTTTTTTGGAGTTGGATTAAACATATTTTTACTCAACATGTAGAAATAATGCAACACAATCCAGATATTATGGATGAATCTGGACTATCAAATAAAAGAATTAGGATAGTTACAAGATTTGGAAATTATATTCCGCTTCAAACAGCTTTATATTTTTTAGAAAAAAAATATTCTTTAAGTGGACCAGAGGCAGATATTAATGAAAATATTTCTGATTTGATAGTTGATTGGAATGATAATCTAAACTCTCAACCACCAAAATTAGAATTATCAGAAAAGGTTTTTAATTATACAGACCCTTCTACAACAGGTACAAACTTTTTAAATCAAAACAATTATATATTTAAAAATAAAAATCCTGTTTTATCTTCAAATCCCATAGTTCAAATTGATAATTCTGTTTTTTTTGCTCAAAACGAGGCAACCTTGTCGCCAAGTGAAGAAAAGCTTATTTCTAACCTAAAAAAAGTTAAAGCGTGCAAAGAAGTATCAGACAATAAAAAAGAAACATCGTTGAGGCTATTTTACAAAGAAGGAAACGACAATATTTTAGATAAAGATCTTCCTGAGCCGGGTTTAGGATGTACATCAGCTCTTAAAGAATGGGATCAGGCAAAATTAATTTTATTTTCCGCCTCTTCTCTTCATGGATTAGTTGGGCAAAGATTTAATTTCACATTGCCTTATATGAATGAAATTGTAGTTGTTGGAAAACAAACAATTCCAAAAGAGCTAGATCTTCACAAAGTAGTAATCAACTCAACATCACTTAAAGATAGTTTTGCAAACAAGTTTAAACAACTCTCTACCTATCTTCTAAAAAGCGACACTAAGACAAACGATGACGACAATATTTTAATTGATAATTCTCTTTTGGATAAAAAGCTGGACGAAACAACAGAAGAGAATTTCATCGTCGAAAAAAATAAAGGCTTTAAAACAAAAATTATTGATAATAATTTAAAGTATGTATATGATAAGCAAAAAAATCCAAACTGGGCAGTAGAATATTCTCCATATTTGGGAGTCTTTAATTATGGTTATCAGATAACAAAAACCAATAAGGTGGATAATAATAGCACACAAGATTATTTTATAAACTTATTTGAAAATAAATCTGGAAAACTACCATCGATCTTAGATTCGGACACCCCATATGAGTATTCTGACCAAAACATTAGAATATATGATTCACAAATTAAGTATGCCGCTGGCTATATTTATGACCTCTATTCTCTTTATAATTTTATAAATATTGGATATGAATATGATTACATGAATGTAAGTTCATTCAATGTGGGAAAGCCTTATAAAAACGCTTTAAAAAAACTACTCCAAGAAGCCGCCAAAAATTTACAAGAAAAATTTGATAATAATAAAGGTATCCTTCCAGAAGATTTAAAAGATGATATTAAGAAATTTGCAGAATTAAACGACGCTTATAAAAAAGCATCAGACGGTCCAGCACAAAGGTACTATTATGTTGATTATGGCTTGGGTTCTAAAAAATATAAAAACGATAGAGAAAAAATTAAAACATCGACAGTTGACAGCGGCGTTTCTTATATTGAATTGCCTCCGACCGCTTTATTTATGAAAGTTTTTCCTCTGCGCGGCGTAAACAATAGGCTTTTGTTAAGTTTTGATAATTACTCTTTTAAGAAGGCTGTAATAAAGGAAAAAATACCAAAAAAATATTGGAGTTCTGATTGGGAAAAAACAAAGAAATTTTTTGTTGAATCTTTTAAAGATTTGAACGACGAACAAAAAGCTGTTTTTGGTATAGACAACACCGAGCCAGCAGACGATGAGATGTATTTTACAAGAGCGAAAATTGAAAAAATACAAATTTACTATTCTGAAGGTAAAAAACCAAAAGATTTGTCAGAAATGGAAAAGTTTTTAGATCCAATAATGGTCGCACAAGAAGGCTTCACAAAAGAAATATCTTTGAAACCAAACACTAAATATTATTTTTCTGCAAAAGCTGTTTCTTTTGTTGATTTAGAGTCTGCTTTTAGTCAGGTCTATGAGGTTGAGTTGGTTGATGCAGATGGAGCGGTATTTACAACTGTTGATATAGTAGATTTAACTCAAAAAAAGATGAAAAGAAAAGATAAAATGAGCCTGACTAATAAATTTAGAGTTGAACCTGCCCTTCTACAACAAGCTCCAAATCCAGAAAAAAATAAAATAGGGTATTTATCCCCATCTGTTTTTTCACCGTCAGGCGAAACAAAACCACAATTTAAAATCAGACTAACTTCTAAGAAAACAGGAAGAAAAGTAGATTTTAATATTATTTATAAACAAAATTTTGTCAAGGATGCTGGAACAACTGCTGGAAATCTGAGTTTATATCAAGCAAAAAAAGATAATGTTTTAATATCATATTTTAACCAATCAACATCAACCATGATGTCTCTGGCTAACACAGCATTTATAAAGAAAAAAAGTTTTAGTGCTGATGAAACTATTATGAGTAGTCCAAATGACAACTATTATTTAATTTTTCAAGCAGATGGAAATTTAGTTTTGATTGACGCCACTGAATCCATTTGGAAACCGTTGTGGGATACTGGTACTTTTCTTAAACCCAATCAAGGAAAATTTATCAGTTTTCAAGGAGATGGCAATCTAGTTATATACAAAGATAAACCATTTTCAGCAGAAAATTCTGTGTGGAGTTCTAATACAAGCACGCAAAATGAAGAAAATAAACCAGAGTTTTTAGTTTTGGACAACAAGGGTGTTCTTAGTTTGAGAAATAAAAATGCGAAACTAATAAAAATTCTTTATTCTACCGTCGATGGGACTTAATAATTTTTTAAAAAAGAACACTATTTATAATGATTAGGGGTGAAAACACATGGCAAGTTTTTTAGATAACAGCGGAGATATTATCTTAGATGCAGTCTTAACTGATATTGGTAGGCAAAGATTGGCTAGAGCAGACGGTACTTTTAAAATTACTTCTTTCTCTTTTGGTGATGATGAAATTAATTATAAATTATATGATGATACACAATCAACGGCAGCAAAAGATATTAATATTTTAAAAACACCAGTGTTTGAAGCTTTTACAAATGCTGCGACTTCATTACAATATAATCTTGTTACACTTCAAGGAAAAGATAAAACTCTGTTCCTCCCAGTAGCAAAATTAAATACAAATTCTCCAACAGGTCCTTTTCCGGGTTTTCCATATGCTGCCGCTGCTGACAACGCAACTACAGAAAATCAATTTGTAGTGTTATCAAATCAATTAGCAGTAGACAAATATATTGGACAAGGCACAACGGGGTCTGGACTACCTAATGGATTTATTAATGGAGTCACTCCTGTTGAAGCGTCCACTGACAGAATTGTTGTTGATCAGGGACTAGATACCAATCAACTTTCCTTTCAAACTGCTATTGATCAAGACTTAAACGAGGATACCTATCTTTTACAGGTTGATGACAGGCTTTTAAAGGTTGTTTCACCTGCTGGAGTGCCAGCGGTAGAAAGCTTTATTGATACAGACAACATAGCAACTTATGTTTTATCAAATCAAGCAGCAAATATTTACTTTACAGATGGTGCCGGTGGACAATCTGCCCAATTTGGTCAAAGTCCAATTAAGGGTCCAAGAGGGTCCATTTTTAAAGTATCTTTCTTTGCTGCACCAACTGTAGCGTCAAGTGATTATTTCTTTGATCAGCTTGGCTCAACCAAAACAAGTTATTTTCCTGATTCAACAAACGCTAAAGTAATCGATAGTACAATCAGGTTAAGGGGAAATAAAACTGGAATCACTCTTGAAATTCCTTTAAGAATTGTAAGGGCACCGTAATATAGGAAAAAATAATGAGCACAATAAAGAAATTACAACAAGAAGACATTACGTCAACCAGAACCCTACTACACGAAGTAATTCCGGTTACGGGAAGTTTAATTTCGGGAACCTACAATGATTTAAATATTAAAAATTATGATCATGGAATGTTTCAGTCAGTTTATGATTACCCATTTCTAAGTTCCTCTGCAAACCACATCTTTGACATTACTCAGGGAGTATATGAAGATTCTGCTGCGTTTCCAACAATCCTTGCATCCGGCAACGCAGATAAACACAACATTTATCACCAAATGGCTCAGGTACTGGTGGGGTTTGATGTTACTGCATCAATTGATCCGTTTAGGGTATCAGGTTCATATGACACTACAGTTGGTGTTATTGATGATCCAATTTTCATTAACCTTTCAAGACTTTTAACAAAGGATGAAATTCAAAAAGGTACTTTTAGAATGTCGTTGGGACTTTCTGCATCTTACACTGGCTATGAAGATCCTTTTGGTTATTTGTTACACATTGGCGATTTTGGCGCTGACACTTCATTTAATGACACAAACTCGCCAGCGGGAGAGTTTGGTGTTCTAAGGACTGGATCATCTACAACAGCTACAGACGCCACTACCAATGACGCTGTTGGAATAATTTATTATCAGGCAGGGCTTGTTGTTTTGGATTTATCTGCCACAATTGACTTAGCGACAGCCCATCAAACTGCTGCCCCTGCTGCAAACGCTGATAGATTTTTCTTTGTTAGTAGTTCAAACACCACCCCGCAACAAATGACATTTACAGGAAGTATTGAATCTGGTACAATTAATGAAATTTCTGATGCCCTGCGTCACCGAATTTACAATATCGAATTCAACAACACTACTGAATTAAACTCAACAATCTATTTTTGTCGCGGCGGCGCTAATGAATTTAACTTTAGTTCAAACCCAACTTACTTATCCTCAAGCCAGATTAGGGTTAAAGAAAACAATCCACAAAATCCACCAATTTCATACATTACAACTGTCGGACTTTATGCAAATGACGGTGCTTTGGTTGCAACAGCTAAATTAAGTGAACCAATCAAGAAAACACCTTCAAACGACTTAACTATTCGTGTAAGATTGGACTACTAAGAGATGATGAAATGCCTAAAAAGAAATTTGGACCAGATGACATATTTCACAATACGGTAAAGACATATCCTCAGTATGATATAGAATATTATTTTAATCAATCTTATATTAATAATAGACAACCACAAGGAAGGTCGGTTCAAAGTGGATCAATCTCTTTGTATGAGATAAATGTCGATCGCTCAGGAACTGTAGATGATATCGGCCCAAATGTTCAGCGTTTTATTCGTCCGTTTATAACTAAAAATGAGAATGAATTTGATTTAGTTTTTGTTAATGTTTCAGGAAATTTATCAGCGACCAAATATAATGAATTGGCAAACAATACCAACATAGAAAGTCAGTACCCTCTAACTTCATCGGTTTCAAGAGAGTTGTTGGTCGGTGCTGGTTCGGGACCGAGCTATAGTAGCTTTAGCATCATAGACGGTGTTTCATATGACACCACCATTTATAAACTTTATGCTCTTGAAAATGTTTTAAATAAAAATCAAATTTATAGCCCAAAATTTAATTTTACTGAGCACTATGTTGATGCGAACGATGGTGAAATTAACAATCAAGGAACAATTCAGGATGCTGCGGGTCCTAAACAAAAATACATGTCTTTGTTTGTTTTTCCAGAAATTTTTAAAGCTCAAAGAATTAATCCCGGATCTGTTGAATTAAATTTTTATATTACCGGAACTTTGATGGCAACAGCAAAGGACACAAAAAGGAATGGTGAATTGGTTGAAACATTTGGACCAAGTTCAAGCGCCAATACTGTAATTGGAACAGTTTCATATGCCGAAGGAATAATGTTGATTACTGGTAATTATAATTTAAACGATAATGTAAAAGATGGTTATTTGTGTCCTGTTACTGGAACATCTGCTACAACACCGGGACCAGAAAAAGTTACGCTTCAAACTGCTTGGCAAGATAGACCAAAATGGGCACATTTTGGAGCTTATCAATCTTTTATTCGTTCCTCCGATTCAGTATTATCTCAAAGCTATGCCCCAGTTTCATCATCGTATAGTTTAAAATTTGAGGGGACTAACGCTATTCCAACATTAACAATGTTTTGTCATGCTGAAAAAAATGAAATGAATTGGAGTAATAATTTATCTTATTTAGATAGGACAGTTGCCACCGGCTCAACTTATCAAAAGATGGTGACAGCACAAACTGGTTCATCATTTTACAAAGAAAAAGAATATGTTACGGTCAAAAACACCATCTCAAGTTCTTTTGCAAATTATTCTGCCTCATATCAGGATCAAACTTTCATTTCAAAGATTAATATTTACGACGATGATGGTATACTAATAGGAACAGCTAAATTAGCAAAGCCTGTGACTAAAACAAACAGCACAGATTATACCTTCAAACTAAAAATTGATTTATGATATTAGGATTAGACATTTCAACCAGTATCACAGGATATACAATCCTTGATGGTAATGGGAACCTCGTAGAATACGGATCTATTGACACGAGAAAGCACAAAAACTTTTTTACCAAAGCAGGGGTGGTTGAGGAGAAATTAATCGCTCTGAAGCAATCCTACGCGGTTCAAGCGATATATATTGAACAGTCTTTACAATCATTTCGTTCGGGATTTTCATCTGCACAAACCCTCTCAACTCTTTCACGATTTAACGGCGTGATTAGTTGGATTTGTTTTACTTTATTTAAATTAGAACCAGAGTATATTGCAGCGGTGTCAGCACGGCGAATTTGTGGAATAAAAGTACCACGAGGCACCAAAGCAAAGCCAGTCGTGTTGCAATTTGTGCTTGACAACGAACCACAGTTTGTTGTAGAATATACCAACAAGGGTAATCCCCGCCCAGACAGTTATGATAAGGCAGACAGTTGGGTGATTGCCAAATCTGGTTTTAGCGAATGGCGACAAAAGAACAAAAAATCTTAAAAAAATTATTGGGTGATTACTACGAGAGCAGCGATGAAATGCTGTTTTCTTGTCCTTTTTGCAATCATCACAAGAAGAAGATGTCCATCAATCTTGAAAAAAATGTATGGAAGTGTTGGGTTTGCGATTCATCAGGTAGGTCTGTTGATTTTTTGGTAAAGAAGTTTGGGTCTGCACAAGATCTAAAAGATTGGGGTCTTGATAGAGAACTGAGCTTTGAAAATATCGAGTTTATTCTTTTTGGTGAAAAAGTTGAGGTCAAAAAAGAAACTATCTTTTTACCAGAGGGGTATATTCCTTTATTCACACCCGGTCGTTCTTATCACAAACAAAGAGCGCTAAAGTATATGCGAAAGCGTGGATATGACGATGATCAGATTTTTAGAATGAAAGTCGGTACATGCACAAAAGGTGAATATAGAGGCAGGGTTATTGTACCATCATTTGATGAGCAGGGTGATTTGAATTATTTTATTGCCAGAACTTGTGCCAATGACTTTCCAAAATACAAAAACCCAAAAGTATCAAAAGCATCAATGATTTTTAATGAGTTGACAATTAATTTCAATCGTCCTATAATAATAGTTGAAGGTGTTTTTGATGCAATGCGTGTTGGAG
>JAAOEI010000009.1_pt1 | contig 60112 bp, 83 predicted proteins | sample 7059261 | NCBI WGS metagenome assembly JAAOEI01 (sample SAMN14008812, study PRJNA610033) | viral metagenome | isolation source: viral particles filtered from seawater | place: China: Hangzhou Bay, Yangshan Deep Water Harbour | collected 2017-10-31 | reverse complement strand
TGTTGGCGTTAAAGCGATGGAGTATTTCAAACAACCGCACGAATTGATTTAAGGAGTACAAAGTGAGCGAACAAGTCACTCAGCCGGAATCGGCAAAAGAAGTCGCCGGTAAGACTATCGGTAAGCAGGGACTTTTCTATATCACGCTCATCGTATGCGTAGGTGTCGGAGCGTCTATTGTGCTGGAAGAATCCAAGATGGCTGCGGTGATGGGACTACTTGGTGCCAGCCTGACCGCTTTGATTTCCATGATGAACGGCATTGCCGGTGCTACTCCGAAGCAGGATAAGCCGGAGTTTGAAGTGATGAAGCAACTCATTGAACGTCTTGACCGCATGGCTGACCGCGACCCCATGTCTGTATCTGTGGAAAGCGATAAGGTCGTAGTCAAGAAGGGTGACAGCGAAGTTCACACTGCGAGGTAAACATGATCCCGATTCCTGCTCTTTTATCTGTTGGCGCGAAGCTGATCGACAAGTTCTTCCCTGACGCACAGGCTGCGGAACAGGCCAAGCTGAAGCTGCTGGAGATGCAGCAAAACGGTGAACTAGCGCAACTGAACGCCGATGTATCCGAGCAAGAAGAACTGACGAAGCGCCTTCAAGCGGATATGAGCAGCGATAGCTGGCTGTCCAAGAACATTCGCCCCATGACGCTGGTCTTCATTCTGGTGACATACACGGTGTTCGGCTTGATGTCTGCGTGGGATATTGACGTAAATAACAACTACGTCGAACTGCTGGGCCAGTGGGGGATGCTGATTATGTCCTTCTATTTCGGGGGCCGGACGCTTGAGAAAATCATGAGTTTTAAAAAGGCAAAAGAATGACCCAACTGACTGCCAACTTCTCGCTTGAAGAACTGACCCGCTCCGAGGCCGCTGACCGCAACGGCTGGGACAACACGCCCAACGCGCAGGAGATTGAGAACCTGAAGCGCCTTGCTGCTTTGCTTCAGCAGGTCAAGACGGCGGTGGGTGGCAAGCCGGTGATGATCAACAGCGGGTTCCGGTCAAAGCAGGTCAATGACTCGGTGGGTTCCAAGGACACCAGCCAGCACCGTCTGGGCTGTGCTGCGGATATTCGGGTGCCGGGGATGAAGCCTCGGGAAGTGGTGGAAGCCTGCATCGCTGCGGGGGTGCCGTTTGACCAGATCATCCTAGAATTTGATTCATGGACTCATGTGTCTGTACCGAATACGCCGGAGTTTAAACCGCGCAACTCCCGCCTGATTATTGACAAGCAGGGCACACGCCCGTTCGCGTGAGGTAACACATGCCACTATCGAAGCTGCAGTTTAAACCGGGCATCAACAGGGAGAACACCAACTACGCCGGTGAAGGGGGTTGGTATGACGGAGACAAGATTCGCTTCCGTTCCGGCTATCCTGAGAAGATTGGTGGCTGGCAGAACCTCGCTGCGTCAGTGGCTGGCGTGTTTAACACCTATAAGGGTGTATGCCGTAACCTTTGGAACTGGATTACGCTCAACAGCAGTAACCTGACCGCGCTTGGCACGGAGCAAAAGCTATATATTGAAAACGGTGGTGCGTTCTATGACATTACGCCTATCCGCGATACCGTAACCATCAACAATAACCCGTTCGCCATAACCAACGGCAGTAAGCTTGTTGTTGTAACGGACACCGCGCATGGCGCTACGGTCGGCACCTATGTCACATTTTCGGGGGCGACTGGCGGGGATTACACCGTATTCAACGCTGAGTATGAGATCGTTACGGTAATTAATGCCAACAGCTATAACATTATCCTCGCTACTGCCGCTACCGCTACGGGGTCTGGTGGTGGAGCTTCGGTATCTGCGGCCTATCAAGCCAACTCCGGTAATTCTGTGGCATCTAGCGGCACGGGGTGGGGTGTGGGCCCATGGAGCCGGGATGGCTGGGGTGAGGAGTACTCTGGCACGGCTGTTGTGGAGGAGACCAATGCGCTGCGGCTGTGGTCGCTGGATAACTACGGTGAAGACCTTGTATCGGCTATCCGTGAAGGTGCGATTTATTATTGGGTGGCGGACACGACGACAACCCCGCCACGCGCAGTGACATTGGAGAGCGAAGCTACCGCCGCCGGATATGACGGGGACTTTGTTCCCAACACAGTGTTTGAAATCCACACCTCTGGGGTACAGCGTTTTGCTATCTGTATCGGGGCCAATCCTTACGATCCGGGCGACTCCGAGACCACGTTTGACCCCATGCTGGTGCGGTGGTCAGACCAAGAAAACATCTACCAATGGGTTCCCGCTGCCACCAATCAAGCGGGTGAAATCCGCATGTCTCACGGCTCACGTCTGGTTACTGCCCGTCACGGGCGGCAGGAGTTTGTGGTCTGGTCAGATAGCGCCATTTACTCAATGCAATACCTTGGGCCACCCTACGTCTGGGGTGTGAACCTGCTCATGGACGGTATCTCCATCGCCTCTCCCAATGCAGTGGTTGGTGCGAGTAACCTGATGTTCTGGATGGGTGTGGATAAGTTCTACATGTACGACGGTCGCGTCCAGACGCTGCCTTGCACGGTTCGTCAGTTTATTTTTGACGACTTTAACTATGACCAAGCTTATCAAGTAGTTGCTGGTGGTAATGAGCAATACAGTGAAATATGGTGGCACTACCCGTCACTGAACAGCACGTTGAATAATCGGTATGTTATTTACAACTACCTCGACAACGTCTGGTATTACGGCACCATCAACCGCACGGCTTGGTTAGACTCACCCCTGCGTGACCGGCCCATGGGGGCATTTAGCGTCAAAGTCAGCTACCTGTCCGCTGCTATCACTTCGTCCGACACCACGATCAACCTGCTTGATGCTGCGTCATATCCGGAGTCCGGCACTATTCAGATTGACAGCGAGAAAATTACATACACCAGCCGGACGGCTACCGCACTCAGTGGGTGTACTCGGGGTGTCAGCGGGACTACGGCTGCTTCTCATGTAGCTTACTCCACGGCACCGTTGGTTATCCCGAATCAGGTGATGTATCACGAGGTTGGCAATGATGACCTCTCTACCGCCACTACTACCCCGATTGAAGCGTATATCGACTCGTCTGACTTTGACATCGGAGACGGGCATAACTTCGGGTTCGTATGGCGGATTATCCCCGACTTGACGTTTGACGGCTCGACCACGGCTGCGCCCAATTATCCGGAAGTCACTATGGTCTGCAAGCCACGGCAGTTCTCGGGGTCTGCATACAGCGCACCAAGCTCTCCTTCGGTTACCAGCGCCCAGAGCTACAACACGCAGCGCGTCTACACCGTGCAGCAGTTCACCGGTCAGGTATACACCCGGGTTCGTGGCCGTCAGATGGCGTTCGAGATCAGGTCTACCGGGCAGGGTGTTGCGTGGCAGTTGGGTGCTCCTAGAATCGATATCCGTCCTGATGGCAAGAGATAAATATGCCCATTCTCAGAACATCCAAGGCCCCCAACTTAATCAATGCTCCGCAGCAGTATTTGGCGCAGTATCATGACCAGCTTAACCGCGAGCTGCGGGTTTACTTCAATGTGATCGACAACGGGCTTTCCAACCTGTTTGGGCCGCGTGGTGGTGACTACCTGACGTTCTCGTATGGCTCCTTCTACGACGACACCGACCAGACCGACGGTGACACGACCCGTGCATACTTTGTCCGTTTAAACACCACAGACCTGAGCCAAGGGGTTACGGTTGAGAACCGGTCAATTACGTTCACGGGAAGCATTGCGACAACTACATTGACTGTAACGGTAGCCCCCACAGAAGGCTCAATCTACATCGGGATGCCAATCACCGGAACCGGGGTGACTGCGGGTACAACCATCACGGCGTTTGGCACCGGCGGTGGGTTGACTGGCACCTACACGGTCAGCACTTCACAGACGGTATCCAGCACCACCATCACCGGCACGTTGCCGACCAAGGTCACAGTTGAAACCGCAGGGATTTACAATATCCAGTTCAGCCTGCAGTTTATCAACGCGAATACTAATGCTCACGCCGCCAGCGTGTGGGCGCGTCAAAATGGGGTAGATATCCCGGCGTCCAACGGTGATGTTTCTGTACCCGGCAAGCACGGGTCTACTGATGGGCGGTTAATCGCGGCTTGGAACTATTTTGTCACGGCGGCGGCGGGGGATTTTTTCGAGCTAATGTGGTCAACTGAAAATTCCGATGTCAGCATCCAGCACATACCTACTCAGTCCAGCCCAACCCGTCCATCCACCCCGTCGGTTATTCTGACTGTAGCCCGGGTATCAGATGTTCCGGAGGTTGTTTATGCGTGATATTATGTTGAAAATCTTGGGGGTTTTATGAGAGAAACTGCCGCTGGCTTGGCCGCTCTGGGGCGAGGCCCCGACACAATGCTGGTTCACATGACCCCGGGGGAAGTGGCCAGCCTGCAAAAACTCGCCATGAGCCATGGTGGCTCCCTGACTATCAATCCACAAACTGGACTTCCTGAAGCTGGGATTTTAAGCACTCTCTTACCCATAGCAGCGGGATTTGCTCTTGGACCAGCGGGGTTTGCTTTGATGTCCGCCCCAATGGCAGCGTTGACTGTGGGTGGACTGGGCGCGCTGGCTACCGGCAGCCTCGGTAAGGGCCTGATGATGGGTCTTGGGGCGTACGGCGGTGCCGGGATAGGGCAAGGCTTGAGCGCAGCTGGTGCGATAGAGGGTGCGGGTGCGGGTGCGATTACTGACGCCACTGCGGCGGCGACTACTACGAACGAAGCGGTTAACCTTGCATTGCAGCGGCCAATTGATTTCTCCTCGCTTGCTCCAGCGACCCCCAGTGAAGTAGCTAATGCAGCGATGATAGAAGGCGGAACTGGGGGGGTTTATGGCCCCGCTCTGGAGAAAGCAGCGATATCGGGTTACCAGTACCCCAACATAGCCGATGTTGCTAATTACAATGTTTCCGGCGCGGCTGCGAAAGCACCCCCCTCTTTCAGCAACGTGGGGCAAGGCATTTCCAACCTTATGTCCTCTGGTCCAACCGGGGATCAAGCGCGCGCAGCGTTTATGCAGAATGTTGGTGGGGGCAAAGGGTTGGCAAAGTACGGACTGGCAGCCGCTGCCCCTATGCTGTACGAAGGGATGCAGCCCAAGCCCCTGCAGACGCCGGATAAACAGCCTTACGAATACTACAAAACCTCGTATTCCCAACAGCGCAACCCTCTGTATGGCCAGCCCGGACAGCCTTATTTTATTCAGTCCTACGGCCCGGGTTCGTTTACGACTAACCCTAAAGAGGTGATAGGAGTTAGAGGTGGTGGGTTGATGGCCTTCGCCGACGGTGGTTACGTACCGGAAAGCGGCAAAGTTCGCATGCCCGGTCCCGGACAAGAAGAAGATGAAAGCCGTACGCCGAAAGCCAGCTTTGAATTCGGTGGCTACGCTCCGGATAAGGGCAACCCGCTGAAGAACATGTCCGAGCTGCAGCTCAAGATGATCGCTGCTCGCTCCCGAGACCCTGAGTTAAAAGGCCGTGCAATCAGTGAGTTGTACGTCCGGCAGTCTACGGCTTCCCCCTCGCAGGGGTTCATGTCCGCAGAGGACTACATCAAGGGTGCGGCTGGGGGTGGTCTCATGTCTTTGGCCGACGGCGGCGCGGTACCCACAGCCAGCCCGCTACTCCAGCAGGTTCAAACGCCGCCCCCCGATGCACTAAATAACTACCTCGCCAATCTGGGGCAGAGCTTGATGGGGGCACCGGTTGCTAACCCGCCGGTTGTTACCCAAGCCCCTCAGATTCCCAGCACCCAGCAATATATGTTTAACCCCGCAACCCAGACGTTTGGGATAAACCCGGGTTATGTAGCTCCCGTTGCGCCTGTTGCGGTTGATGACAATGGTGATGGGGATGAAGGTAGCGGCGATGCTGCTGGTGGCCCCATCAAGGCTAGGTACGCAGCGGGTGGACTTGGTTCGTTGCCGGAGTATGCAGCGGGTGGCAAGCTGCTGGACGGCCCGGGGGATGGGGTGTCGGACTCGATCCCGGCGGTTATTAAAGGGCCGAAACCACAAAGAGCGGCGCTGGCCGATGGTGAATTTGTTATCCCGGCTAGAATCGTGTCTGAGCTAGGTAACGGCTCTACCAAAGCCGGAGCTAAACGCTTGTATGCCATGATGGACCGCGTGCAAAATGCACGTAGGAAAACCACCGGTAAAGACCGGGTTGCTGTCAACACACGACCGGATAGCCTACTGCCCGCATGAGCCAGTTATTGTATGAAGATGTACCACCGTTAAATTTTTTAGATGAGTTAAAACAGATTTTCCCGGTTCATTATGAAGAGTTATGCGTCACTAAAGAGTATGAACTTGAGCCGGATTACGACACGTATAAACGACTCGCAGACTGTAACTGGCTTCGGTGCATTACTTGCAGGTGTGATGGGGAGTTGATTGGGTACATAGTATTTATCATTCAGCCGCATTTGCATTACAAGTCTTGTTTGACGGCGACTGAAGATATTTATTACGTGAAGAAAGAGTACCGGAAAGGGCGTGTTGGATTGCGTTTATTTATGTACGCCGAGCAGGTATTGAAGGGGTTGGGGGTAAACCGCGTTGTCATGCACACTAAAGTGCATATGGACAACTCCCGCATCTTCGAGTATCTCGGCTATAAGAACACCGACAAAGTGTTCTCAAAAATGTTGTAGGAGAAACTATGTATTCACGCAGACAACTGGAAATTCTTGGCGAACCGTTTGGCGAGTCCGCGACGGCGAGAAAAGCTACGGGCGGCTATATTCTCGGCGGTGGTGGAGGTGGCTCAGCCCCTGCCCCTTCTTCGCAAACGGTTACGCAGACCAGTATCCCCGAGTACGCCCAGCCCTACGCCACGGAGATGTTTGGCAAAGCGCAAGCGCTTACAGATATCAACCAAAACCCATATCAAATCTACGGCGGGCAACGCACAGCCGGGTTTAACCCCTTGCAGCAGCAAGCGTTCCAGAATGTCCAGCAGATGCAAGTCTCTCCGGCTACTGGGGTAGGGATGGATGTAGCGGCTAACGTAGCCCAACGGGCGGGGCAATATCAGGGGTATAACCCCCTGCAAGCGCAACAGATGTATCAAGCCCCTGAATATCAACAGCTGGGTCTTAACTACCTGATGACCCAAGCCCCGCAGCTGCAGCAGTTCGGTATGGGCCCAGCGGAAAGAGCGCGTACCGGTTCATTCGCCCGCCCGGGAACGGCGGAAGCCTACATGTCCCCCTACGTACAGAATGTGGTGGATGTGCAGCAACGGGAAGCGCAGCGGCAGGCGGATATCGCCCGGACTCAACGTGGTGCGCAGGCTGTCGGTGCTGGTGCCTTTGGCGGTTCCCGTCAGGCGATTATGGAGGCCGAAGCTGCTCGCAATCTGGCGTTGCAAAAGGGTGACATCCAAGCGCAGGGTCTTCAGTCGGCATATCAGCAAGCCCAGCAAGCCTATCAAACCGACGCCGCAAGGCAACTGCAGGCGCAGCTTGCTAACCAACAGGCAGGGCTTACCGTCGGCGGACAGAATCTTGCGGCCGCTCTTGGCGTCCAACAGCTTGGCGCTCAGACAGGTCTCCAGTCTCAACAGCTCAACCAAGCAGCGCAGCTCCAAGCGCAACAGCAGGCACTGGGTCAATCGCAGGCTGCCAATCAGTTTGCCCAACAGAACGCTCAACTCGCCGCTCAATATGGGCTGGCGGGCATTCAGGCTGGGGAACAGTCGCGGCAGTTCGGTGCCAACCTCGGTCTTCAGGGTCTGCAACAGCAGCTCGCAGCGGCGGGGCAACTGGGTCAACTTGGCCAGCAAAACTACCAGCAGCTCATGGGTATCAACCAAGCACAGCAGCAAGCCGGTGCTCAGATTCAGTCTCTGGAACAACAGCAGCTTGGCCAACGCTATCAGGACTTCCTCAACCAGCAGCGTTACCCGTACCAGCAGCTTGCATATATGTCTGATATCCTTCGGGGTGTGCCAGCAACGTCGTCGGCCCAGACCATGTATCAAGCACCGGGCAGCACTACGGGGCAGATTGCGGGCCTTGGGTTAGGCGTGGGTAGCCTGTTAAGTGGAATGGGCAAAGTGGGGGCAGCGTAATGAACTACAACAACGGAATTGCTAACTACCTCACGGGGCCAAGTGGCCGTTTTGATCTGGCTGATCCGTCTACGCAGGCGATGGTTAGAGACGTGATGGGCTCCCCAAACAACGCGCCAAAGTATGGTGTTTCACTGCCGGAGATATTTCAGCTGCACAGGGCGCTTAACGCTATCAGCAGCCAGACGCCGCAGCCCAAGCCGACAACGGTTGCAGATGACCTGAAGATGGCTGCGCTCCAAGCTATCCAAGCCCCCAATGCTGCACCGCCGCAGATGCCACAGATGCCACAGATGCCGCCCCAAGGTATTCAGCAGGCGATGCCCCAACCGCAGATGCCGCAAAGTCCGATGGATCAAGGTCTGGGTGGGATGCCCGCACCTGCTATGGATAACGCGCAGTTTGCGGGAGGCGGGATTGTTGCGTTTGCGGACAACGGCCTTGTGACCGTTCCGCCCGGTGCACCCCCGGAAGGTAATATGCTTCCCCCGGGTACCGCAATGGACATGTACGGCCGGATACTAGCCGGTCATGAAGCAGAACTGGCTGCTGCCGCTGTACCTACGTACGAACAACAACTAGCCGCTGACCGGGCGGCGCGGGAAGCTGCGGGTATCAAAGGGAAACTTGGTGAAGAGCGCCTCAAGAAATTAGAGGGGGCGACGAAAAAAGATGCTGAGACGGAAGCGCGGAACGAAAGGTTCGCACTTGCTAAGGCCGGGTTTGAGATGGCCGCAGCGGCTGCCAAGCCGGGGGCTAAATTCCTCGGTTCTGCTGCCCAAGGCGCTACTGCGGGCCTGACGGATTATGTTGCATCGCAAGAAAAACTGCGGGCCCTCCAAGCGGAACGCGATAAAGAGATTGCCAACATCCAAAACCTGCAGCGGGCTGAAGACCTCGGGTTTGTTAAGGACGCCTCGGGCAAAATTGAGAAAGCCAGAGACCGCGTCAACGACATCACCAAAAACATCAATACAACACAAACTGCCATGGCGGGGCAGATGGCCACGACGGAAGACCGGCGGGCACAGATTGCATCAGCAGAAAAACTCGCTGGTATGCGGATTGCTGCGGATCGCACGCTTGAGGAATTTAGGCAGGCCGGGAATGTTGACGCAACCATGCTTAAAGAATACAACGCTGCTATGGCGGCACCCGTGGCCGAGCGCGAAGCTGCGCTTAAAGCGTGGAACGATAAGTACAGCAGTATAGCGAAGATTAAATCTGAAAGTCGTTCCCCCGAAAAAACGTTTGCGGCTGAACAGGCTACTTTACGTAAAATGAATGAGGCGTGGGATAACCAAATTATCACACGTAATAGGCTCAGGGGTTTGCAAAGGAGAGCTGACGCTGGAGACGCTACTGCCGCTGAGGAACTAGCTAGGGAGAAAGAAAAGTTCGAGCGGGACTACATGCGCGCCTCGCAAAAAAATACTCCTGCTCCGAGCGCAGCAACAAAACCCCCAACCAGTTCTAACTGGTAAACAGGGCTAAATCAAATGCCGCGTAACGTAACCGTCACGTTTGAGGATGGCACTAGCCATGTGTATCAAAATGCACCGGATGACCTGACCCCGGAGCAAGCTCAGGCTAGGGCAGTAAAAGATTTTTCTAAGCGTGTAGTCCACTTAGATGGCGGCAGACCGGCTGCGCCGCAACAACCTGCTGTTCCGGAAGAACGGGGAGTTACGGGGTATCTCGGTGACCTTGGGGCTGCTTTCGGCGCGGGCGCGGGTCAAGCAGTTGCGTTTCCGGGGCAGCTGTTACGCTTAGCTACAAAGGAAACAGAAGCGGGCCCTATCGAGCAGCTGGGCAAACGCGCAACTGAATACTGGGAAGCAAAAAAATCAGAAACACAAAGGGCTAAAGAACGCGCAGTTGAAGAAAAAGTTAACGCCGCTGAAGAAGCCGGTGCTGGCGTATTGGGGCAAGCCGGTGTTGCTTTTGGCGAAGTTATTACCGACCCAGCCCTTCTCTCTACTTATATTGCGCAGTCTCTCCCGCAAGTCATAGGCGGAAGCCTCGTGGGGATTGGTGTTAAGGGCGGCACTAAGCTCGCTGCTAGACAGGTAGCTGCGGGTGCTGCCAAAGAAAGCGTTGAGCAATTTGCTACTAAGGCGGGGGTAAGCGCTGCTGTTGCAACCGCTGCACTCATGCAGGGCACCGACGTCGGTGCTGATACGTTTGACGAAGCGGTAGCTATCCTGAAGAAACAGGGCTACTCAGAAGAAGACGCTAAGGTTAAGGCGATTGAACTTGGGAGAAAGGCGGCAACTAATGCCACTCTTGCTTCCTTGGCAGCTCAGATGCTCCCCGGCGGCCGCACTATTGAGTCCGCGCTTGTGCGCGGCGGTCTTGGTAAGGGTGTCATTAGTGGTGCAGTCAAAGCGGGGCTTATAGAGACACCAAGCGAGGGTCTGGAAGAAGGTTCAGGCGCATTTTTCAAAAACCTTGCCCTCTCCGAGGTCGACCCTACGCGCAGACTGTCGCAAGGTGTTGGTTTGCAAACAGGCGTTGGTGCTGCAGCGGGAGCGGGCCAAGGCGTAGTTATTGGTGGTATAGGTGGGCGACGCGGCGCAACGGCGGAACCAAAAGTTTCTCCCAAAGCCGAAGCTGCACCGGAAGCAAAAGGCAAACGCTCCGTGGAAGAGGCAGCGATCGACGCGCTTGACCAAGAAACCGTGGGGGAACGTGCAGTCGAAGAAGCCAATCAAAAGTTTGAGGAGGCCGCACTTGAAGACCAACAGCAGCCTCCAATGGGAGGAGCCGCAGCCCTCGAAGGGACTGAGCAGCGAACAACTGGTGGAGCAGGCGTGGGAGTGTCTGTACCACAACCACCCACCGAAGCACCCGCAGCTACTGGAGCTGGAGTTGGACGACTGGCTCCTACTGAAGGACTTGCTGGTGAAGCTGTTTCGAGAGAAGGCCAACCAGCTGGTGCATTAGAGGGCAAATTAACATTTTCCAAACCAAAGACGCCGGATTCTCTCTACACACCAGAGGCTACCCTACGGACAAAAGACGCCACATACAGTGCTACCGGTCTCAGTCAATCTGTATCGTTTGATACCCCGCGCTCCACTAAAGGCTCTTTAGCTGTAAATGGCATAACAGCCAAGGCCGATAGAGTATCCGGTGAAACTGTAGTAATTGGCGCATCTTCCCCGCAGTCTGGCCCGGTAAGAGTAAGTATTGACAATAACTATATTGAGCTATACGCCCCTAATACTGAAAATTTTGTAAGGCTATCCAGAGATGACCGGAAAAGCGAAGCTGTAGTAAGGGCGGCTATTGGGGATGACGCGGTTGATGTGTTCCTCTCTGGCGGTGAAGGCACTGTAGTTCGGGCTGCTACGGCATTTATTGGTGAAGATTTAGGCCCTAAGTTCAGCTACATGGCATCAAAATTTGAAGAAAATTACGCCACTAAAGAAGCCAAACAGGACCTCACTACCAAAGAGCAAGCCGGTGAAACAGCAGCTGGTGCACTAACTGATGAGCAGATAAACAACCTCGCAGGTGCAGGGTTCACTGCTAGTCAAATTGAGAGCGGGGTTGAAACGGTTAGGTACGTTCGTGATGGGGAACGGAACTTGCAAGACGTTCTGCTTACTCCCATTACAAGAGACCACGCTGCCGGGTTGACTTCTGAAGAAATCGCCAAGAAAAACAAGATCGACACGGTTTTTGCGCGGATGCTCCAAGTTGGTTTGGGGCTAGTGCCGAACGAAAGAGCTAAGGTTGCTGAGGCCCCTGCAGTTGAGACCCCCGTTGCCGAAACCCCTGCCGTTGCTGAAACCCCCGCTGCTGAAACTCCCGCTGCTGAAACCCCCGCTGCTGAAACCCCCGCTGCTGAAACCCCCGCTGCTGAAACCCCTGCAGTTGAGCCGATAGCCATATCCAAGCGCGAACCTGTAGAAGCACCTAAAGGAGTGCTGCGTAGTAAGTACACGTTCTCGGATGGCAGCACGTATCAGATTGAGAAGCGCGGAGAGGAGTTCCACCTTGTCGGCGTGCCAGACGAAAACGAATCCTACCTCGGCGAGACCCGCGGCGAGGCCGAGCGCGCACTGAATGACGACAAGAACTCCGGGCGGTTGGATCAGGTTGTAAGCAAGGGGAAGCCGGGAGCGTTGCTGACCCAAGAGCAAGAGCCCACCATCCTTGGCCTGCATCCTACGGTATCTCAGGCGCTGCGGGCTGGCGACCTGAACGGGATGCTCAAGGCGATTGCCAACACAACCTCGGGCTTCTACGCCGACCTTGCACGGCGGCTGGCTGAGCTAAACCTACCCACCATCATTTCTACTGGAACGGCCCGAGCGCGGCAGCTTACCCGTGCCAGTATCGACCTTGTTTCGGCACCGCAGCAGAACCGGCTATTCTCGTACGTTCAGTTGACGTACCCCGACCTGTACAACAAGTACTTCCAAAACTACGACGCCGAGGCAAACCTTGAGCGGGTGTATGCGGGATTGAAAGAGCTTAAAAAAATACTGCCCGAAACCAACCGGGTATCCGCTGAATTTAGCGACGTGCTGCAGGCTTACAACGACAATATAGAGAGCATTGATCCCCGCACGCTTGGGTTCTACTCGTCTGACTTTGACGAAGCTAATATCGACATCGACCGGAAAGGTGGCACCTCTAACTACGTTTTGTTGCATGAGATTACCCATGCGGCGACGGAGACGTTGATTACGCGGTATGAAAACGAACCGGAAACGCTTACCGCAGAACAACGGGCAGCCGCAAAAAATCTGAAGGAACTGTACAAGTACACTAAAGACAACTATCCCGGCGACCCTGAAACCTACGGTCTGCGCAATATCTACGAGTTTGTTGCAGAGGCGTTTACCAACCGCGGGTTCCAGACGAAGCTGAAGGACATGACATATGATCTTGTCAGGCCGGTTTCGGTGTGGTCGCGGTTTGTTAAATCTATCCTAGACTTGTTTGGTATTAACACCGTCGCGGCCAATGTAATGATGGAGGCCAACAAGCTGTTCTCCGCAGATCGCCCCCGCGCCCGTAAATCTATTGGCCCGATGTTCGCCAAAAAGCAAAAGAACGGGCCAGTAAGCGGCGGGTGGAGAACCGCGTACGACCACAACACCTCGTTAATTAAGCTGTTCCAAGACGCCATCAGGGGCCGGGTGCCACTAGACACGGCGCTCAAGAAGGCCGCTCCGGCGGTGTGGAACACCAGTAACTACACCGCAAGACAAATCTTTCTCTACATGGCCCCGCTGCGAGAACTGGCCATATCTACCAAATCCAAGTTCCCTCAGCTAACCGGTGCTATCAAACTGGTGGAGAAGATTGTGGCGTACCGCGGGCAAAAGATGAAGCTCGCCGAGGATATCGTGAAAGACTGGAGTAAGCTGCAGTCCGAGCGGGTGCAACAAAGCACGCTGTTAGGGCGAGTCATGCTGTCTGCTACGCTTCAAAGCCAAGACCCGGATGCAGGCAACGGCACTCCAGCGCTAATGAGCGCGTGGAATGCGCTCTCCCCCGAAGCCCAAAGTATCTACCGGCGGGTGCGAGATTTCTATGCCAACTCGGTAAAAGAGATGATCGCCGAAATGAAAGCCCGAGCCCGGGCAAATATGGCAAACGACCCGGCCGCGCTTAAAAAAGCGCTAAGCGATATAGACGCGTTGTTCAAAGGTATAAAAGGACCTTACTTCCCGTTACGCCGGTTTGGTAGCTTCTGGTTCCAAGTAGGCACTACGGACAACGATAAAGAGTTTTACACGTTCGAGAGCATGGCCGACCGAGACTTCGCGATGAACGAACGCCTCGAAGAACTGCAAAACGGAACTAAAGCGGAAAAAGCACTGGCGGAGACCTACAAGCTCGGCAACAGCATCGGGGAGATATTTGACCAAAACAAAGACCCGACTGGAGTGCTTGGACGCGTTGAAGACCTCATAGACAGTTTGACCTCCACCAATCCCGCGGACGTTAAGAAAGAGTTAAAAGACAGCGTGCATCAGTTGATGTACGTGCTGCTCCCGCAGCAGAGCATGAAGAAGATGTTCATCAACCGTAAGGGTATTCAGGGTGCCAGTGCAGACATGCTCCGGGTATTCTCGGATAGCGCCGTCCATAGCGCGTATCAGCAGGCTCGGTTTAAATACTCGCAGGACTTCCTGAACAACCTTACAAACGCCAAGGACTATATTGGGGAAGCGCAGAAAGCCGGACTAATTACGCCGGAGCAGCGTGCTGTATACGATGAGTTTATTGCTGAGGTAGGCAAGCGTTCGGGGACCATCCTTAGCACCGAAGATAAAAGGCTCTCCGCTAAAGCCGCTGCCGCTGCGAACCAGACGACATTCTTCTGGATGCTTACAGGTCCTGCTACGGCTATGCTGAACGTAATCGGCGCGGCGGCGTTTGGTATTCCTGATATGGGTAGTAAGTACGGTTACACCAAGACCGCAGCGCTACTCACAAAAAACATGGCCAAGTATGGAGCGTCGGTACCAACACGCACAATCAAACCGATGCTGGGAAAACAGTTTTTGGCCGTAGACTTCCCCTCGATGGTAGAGGGTGGCAACCTTAGCCCCCTGCAAAGCATGCTCGCCAAAGCGTTTATTGACGCGGGCGACATCAACATTTCCCTGACTAATGCGCTGTTTGAGTTTGGAGAGCAGCCGTCCGCGCTCTACACGGGGCGTACGAATACGGTCAAAAAGTTTGCCGCCGGGCTGTTCCATCAGGCCGAGCGGTTTAATAGGGAGATGGTGTTAATGACCTCGGCCGAGCTTGCGTATGACAAGTTCCTTAACGAGCCGATCAAAGACGCAAATGGAGTCATACAGAGAGACGCTAGCGGCAAGCCACTCATGCGGGCTAAAGATGCTACCGGGTTCTCCCAGCAAGCGTTTGACGATGCGTTGGCCGACGCGCGCGAAGTAGCGGGCACTGCCCTCGGTGACTTCAGCAGGGCGATGAAGGCTCGTGCGATGCAGTCCCCGGTGGGCAGCGTGCTGTTCTCGATGAAGTCGTTTGCGCTCACTGCATCGTTCTTCCTCATGCGCAACGTGGACCTAAGCCTCAACCGCCCGTTCCGTAGCGACGAGTTGGCAGACATGCGGGCCGCCCTACTTGCGCAGAAGATCGCGCCGGACGTGGTGGACCAGCGAATCAAAGAGGCCCAAGCGGAGCTGAAATCGTCATACAGCGAAGCAAGACGGAGAATGGCCGGTGTCATGGGTATCACGTTCCTTTTCGGTGGCCTGCAAGCACAACCGTTCTTCTCCCTGCTCCTGCCCGCATTGGTTGCTGCATTGAAACCGGACGATGATGAGGAAAAAGACGATCTCTTCAACAATGAGAACTGGTTCCGCAACTATATGGAGATTAACCTAGGAGGTTATCTCGGCGAGATGGCGATGAAGCTCGGCATGGAAGAGAAGGCGGCGAAAAAAGTTGGCCGCGAAATGGGCGAAGCTATCTCTGGGGGGATACCAGCGGCTGCGGGTGTGGCCCTCACCGAGCGCGTCAGTATTGACCCCAAGGACCTGTGGTACCGCAGTGGGCGGTTCTCCCCGGACTACAGAGAAACGGTTATGGAGACCATCATAGCCAATCTGGGCCCCGCTGTCGGGCTGGGTATGAACATGGTCGAGGCAGCGCAGCTTATGGAAGAGGGTAGATACCAGCGTGCATTTGAGCGCGCGTTGCCCGCAATCGTAAGCAACCCGTTGAAGGCGGTCAGGCTTGGGAAAGAAGGCGCGGTTACCAAAAGCGGCTACACCCAAGTTGAAGAGTTTACGGCCACGGAGTTGGCGATGCAGGCACTGGGCTTCCAGCCTGAAGTATTGGCGCAGAAGCAAAAAGCAGCTATGGAAGCGACAACTGTAAAGCTACAAATTCAGGATCGACGCAACGGTGTACTAGACCGACTTTACCTAGAGCGTAACAGCGAAAAGGGCTACGAGTACGCGCTGCAAATGGTGGACGAATACAACAAGAAGTATCCGTACTACCCCATCAAACCTAAAGACATCGCTGACTCGTTCAAGCGCAAAGCTAAAGCCGCCGCCGAGGCCCACGGTATTGGTATGGTGATGCCCAAGAAAATGCGCGGCAGGTTGGAGCCTATGGTTGAATACGCAAAAGACGAGGACGAGGATTGATTACTTAACTCGCCAAACCCGCAATCCGCGTATGCCTTCCTCTACGACTAGCCGGATTTGCACCTTGAACTGAAACCGCTGAACGCGCTGTTGTATTTGCTCTCGGCTTTTTTCGACGTGGATGCAGGGGAGGAAAAAGGAGCTGCCAACCTTAAACCTCCCCCAGTCAACCTCATAATCTACTCCGTCAACTCGCATCCTGAGTCGGCTGTCCCTGCGCTGCTTTCATAGCTTCAATGTAGGCATCGGGGTCGATGAAGTCTCCACGGGAGCAGTCAAACACATAGCAGTCAACCGCGGGTACGCTGCTCATCTTGGTGCCCTTGGACATACGCTTCTTCACGGTGCCAATAAACACACCGTCTGTGGTCAGGGAGTTCAAGACATCTTTTATGGTAATCTGATTAGTAGCGCAGTAGGTCCTGAATTTACGGCACGCAACGAACAACTTCTGGGTATCGGGCTCAATGCGGATATTGATCTCCCCCTTGGGCTCCACAATAGGCAGCATCTCGACCCCCGTGCGCTTGTCCACCTCGTCGTTGATGACCAGCGTGAAGAGGCGGTTCTCGTTCCAATACTCACCGATGACGCTGGCGTAGCTGGTGCTGGGGGGCTTGATCTCCTGCCGCATCTGCGCAAACTCGGCGATCAGCCACTTGAATACCCTGCCGACATCGATGTCAATCAGGCCGAGCCTCCTCGCAAATAAGGCACCAGCAAGATTACACGCGGCCACGCCAGACCAGAACCGCTCGCGGTTGGTGAACCCAATCTTCTTGTCAATTATCCGCTGCATTTCCTTAACCTCTTGAACACGCTCTTCAAGATTGCATACCAAGTCCCGCAGGTAGATGCGCCCTGCATGACCGTAATTAAGGTTTAGCTGAGGGTATATCTCGTCGGCTTGCTCTTTTGTTAGCAGCTTGACTGGTGGGATGGAGTACTCAACCAGACGCATAAGCTCACCGTCGGCGGTGTTCTTCAGGGACTTCAATTTGTCCACGGCCGAGGCATTGGAACTGCATACTACAATGGTTTCCCACCTAGCGAAATTCATGCGCTCAGCGTTCTCGTTCGACTTCATGCGGCCTCGGCCCCGCCCCTGAGAGACAGCGTAGGCAAAGTCTGAGAAGTCGTCCGGTTTCATCTTGGTGATCTCGTCACACCCCAAGGGCAGGTTATTCATTACCCCCAACCGGTGCAGCCGTACGTTCATGGTATCTCTTTGTATAAGCATAGTTTCCTCGGGGTGCCCGTAGACACTGTGGACGGCCTTCAAAGTGGTGGTCTTGCCGGTGCCGGACTCGTTGTTGATGATGTTGATAATGGCACCCTTGAGCCCGAGGTGCTTGAGGAGAGGAGCGCCAAAGGCCGAAAAGAAACCGAAAGCATGGGGCTCAAACCCCGGCTTATCGTATACGTTTATGACTTCCTTCCACTTATCAAGGGAGCCGACAGGGGTGAAGTAGTCTGCAACCGGCGCGGTGTAGCTCGATGGTGGGCTATACCTATCCCCGTCCACACAGATTTCAGTGTCCCCTACAACGAACGACTTGTTACCCTCCGTCCACCCAAACTGCGTACGCATTATTTCTGCTCCTTTTCTGCACTGTAGTTCCTTAACAAACGTAACTATGTAGGCTGTTACGGCCTCCATCTGCTTCTTCAAGCCAACAACGCCATACCACGCAAGTTTTTCCCGAAGTCTGTCGGGGGTCAGCAAATCAACGGCTGGTAGCGCAAACTCCCGAACGCCGTCCTTGGGGGTATGCAGCCGGAGCCAAACGACCTCGCCGCTCTGCGGGTCACGGAGCCGCTTCACAACATACAGGTCGTGCTCGTAGACCAGCTTCGCTTCCTCGGCACTCTCCTCGTCGTCATCTCCGTCATGCCCCCTGCGGTATACCCCACCATTTTTGCCTCTAAAATAGGGAAACGGATACTCGGGAATAACGTAGGTCGCTGGAACACTGACGGGAGTCGCCGCAACCGAAGCCACAACCACGTTATCCTCCGGCGTAGCCTCCAGTATTTCCTGCCCCAGAACGATCGGCGAGGTTATCTTGCCTCGGTGCGGGCACCCATCACACCCCGCGGGGTTAGCCTTCTGGAAGGTATCGCAGGTGTAGGGACCCTTGGTTCTGGCTGCCTTAGCTTCGGTCGCTTCGGGAGAATAGTCAGGGTGCCGACTGGATATGTCGTGGATTGCAGTGCTGGCGTCGGAGCAGTGCGCTGCGATAGATAACGCCGCCCGCCAAAGCGGTTCCTCCAGCGTATCCTGCTCGTTGATGGCCTTCTCTAGTTGGGCGCACCCGTCGCCCTTGGATATCTTGGCTACAATATTAGAGAATAGACACTGCTTGTTTCCCATGAGCGAGCGGGTAAGCTCGTTGAGTTGAGAGGGCGGGGCCGCAACGTGATCGGATAGGGAGACGCCCAGCTTGTCTCGAAACGCCTCAAAATCCACGGGTTTCTGGACGGTGATGAGCTGCACCGGAAGCGGCGGGTCTGTCTTAAAGTTGCTGGTATCCGGCATCCGCAGTATCGAAGCAACGTCGGCCGTGCGGCTAGGATCGGCATCGAGCCCGTGATCGCTGCATACCTGTTTGAGACGCTCCGCAACCGGCTTCCATTCTTGCCGTGTCACATCCCGTGTGAGCGCCCAGTAGACGTGAATACCCCTGCCGGAGTTCACCAGCGTCGGCTTCGGCAGCCCAGTATCTATGCAAAACTTCTTGATGGCAATAGCACCATCCGTCTGCTCAAGGTATGGCTTACCTTCCCCGCAATCAATATCTAACCAGAACGCCCGAAGCGCCTTTACATTATCTGTAGTACGTGTCTTACCGCCATCATATTTGGCGCATGCGAAATATACGTCGTATTTCTTCTTGAGTAGCGCACTTGATTCCTCCTCGACCTCGTCCAGAGTCTTGAGAAACACCTGTTTTGGTACGCTAGACTTTTTTAACCCTACAACGCAGTACAAACCATCAGTGGATAGCACCGCGTCTAATAGCCGTCTAATAGCCATGTTCGCCCCAACCGCAGGAAAAGAAGCGTCAGGGGGGCGCGGTAACCCCCTTTTCGTCCCGTCAGACTAGACGCTTTGCTGCTCGGTTACCGTTTGGCTTTCCGCATGATTTCCATAATTTTTGCAGTGTGCTTTTTACGTGGAACCCACTCGCCCGCAAACCATTTGTATATGGTCATACGGCTCACACCGAAAAACTCTGCAACATGCGAAACTGGAATGTCTTTGTTGATACAAAACTTCCCAAGACGCACGCCGAGACCACTCTGGTCTGCGGCGGCGTTAGCCTTCACGATTCTAATTGTGTAACCACGAATCTCCATGGTCACTCGTCATCAGTAGCCCAGCTACTAATGACGTCGGCAAAGTCCTTCTTGGGGGCGGGCTCTGCGTTCTTCTTAGAAACTCGCTTCTTGGGTTCCTCAACTGCATCGGCTGCAACTCCCGCTTCAGCCTGTACTTCCACCTTGACCGGCGCAGCAATTTGAGGCGCGGCTTTCTTCTTCTCAGTAGGAGACTGAATTACCGCGGATTTGGCGGAGGCGGTAGAGCCCTGCGCCCGCGCAGCTGTCCACTCTTCACGGGTAAGAAAACGGACGGGCTTGAACACCAGCTTGGGCGTGTCGCTGTCGCTATCCATGCGCATCTCAGTTACGAGCTGGTCAATATTCCTGCCCTGCGACCCTACATACTTGGCGTACTGCTGGAACGGCATCTTGTCTGCGTCCCCGCGACCAAACACAGATTTAGAGGGGAGCGTCAACTGGAACACGTCTCCGCCAATATCATCAGCCAGCACAACAGCCAGCCGCTGCAGATACCGGCAAGCCTTGGAGGTGCCTTGGCCAGAGCCGTTAATGTTTTGTGGGCACTCGTTACAGGAGCGCGCTTGGGGGGCTTCAATACTAGCATCGGGGACCTTGCCGTCATTCGACCAGCAATCCGGCGCAGACGTCTCACCAGCGACATACTTGGAAGCGTGGTATGACCTTGCTACATTCGGCGCGCCGTTGACGATAACGACGTTCATAAACCGGTTTTCGTTCTTGGCAATCTCTTCGCCGTTTACGACAAGGCGGAACACACCGCCGCGAATAGAGATGCGTTTGGAGCCAGTGCTACCCGCCAGCGACCTAGTCAGGTCGTTAATCTCTACGTCCTTGAGGTAGTCCGGCAGTTCTTGCTGAAACAAAGTAAGTGCAGTCATTTATATCTCCTGAGTTAGTGACTGTTTATTTGCGCTTGACAGAAAAATCGTACTCGCTGTCTACGTTTAAGCCCGGAGGATGAGAGTCCGGGTTCCCTTCAAGAAACTCTTTCATGTTGGTCTGATGAATTCGTTTCTCTAACAACCCCATTACATTGTGCTCCTGAATAAACTGATAGAACTGTTCCCAGTCGTTTGTCCAGTAACGGTTCTTGACAGTCCTGTAGGCAGTGCCGAACGGAGTAGAAAAGCTTGTTACCCCCGTCTCTTTTGACACTTCTAACAGCTTACCTCGCAGAGTTTCCATTTGATCTTCAAACTCTTGGTCTCTGTCCTTATACGCCCGATAGTTTGCTTCCTTAGCGTCACGTATTTTTATATACGTCGCTACGATTTTCTCGATTGAAACGTCCATTTACGCCTCTCTGAAGTGACACGCTCACACTATAGTGTCGGAACTATAGTCTGTCAAGAGAATACAAGAAATTTTATTCGGAAATTTCGCTGCGGTACAGATCAATTATTTTGGAGTGGAACTCCAATTTATTCTGAAGCATTTTGTACAACTTTGTTTCTACGGGGCTGCCTTCTATGTGCACCACGGTAACAGGGTTTTTCTGTCCCTGTCTATGCGCACGGGCGTTTGCCTGTAAGTAGGACTCAATGGACGTCACCGGAGCGTACCAGATAACGACATTAGCGGCAGTTAATGTGACCCCGTGGGCTGCGGCTTGCGGTTGAATCAGTAATACCTTTGGATCGGGCGTTTCCTGAAACTGCTTGAATATGGAAGTGCGCTTGCCCACGCTGACGCTGCCGTTAATTACTTCGCACGTAATTTTATTTCTGACCAAGAAAGACTGCAACAACTCTATTGTGTGGGTAAACGGTACAAACACTAGTACTTTGTGTGTAGCCTCTTGGATGACTTCGAGAATTGCATTGAGCCTGTCAGACACATCAAACTCGATGACATTACCTGCGTCGGTATACACAGCGCCGCATGCGATTTGTAGCAGCTTGTTCAGGTTCACAGCCGCGTTCACCGCGGACACATCCTCACCGGAAGCCTGTATAAGCATGTCCTTCTTTAGTTGCTTGTAGTACTTAACCTGCTGCGGGCTCATCGGTGCGTATCGAGAAGTGTATGTAGTCTCCGGCAGGTCGAGGCACTGCTCCTTAGTAAAGCGGATAGCTGGCTGTAACAGCTGGTGCACAGTAGTTTCGGAGTTCGGTTTGGGCACCCATTTAAACCGGGTAAGCTGCTGCATAACCATGTCGCGGAACGCACCAAACAACATTGGCGCGCTTGATGGGACGCACATTTTCGCAAGGCCATAGGCATCAACGGGGGACTGCGCGGCTGGCGTGCCGGTCATCATCCACATCCAAGTATCGTTAGTAATAGCGTGCTTTAGTGCCTTGAACCTTTTAGTTTTTGTGTTCTTGTAAGCATTCGCCTCATCGACGATAACCAAGTCAAACCCACCGTTTTTGATATCTTCTTTTACAATGTCGACACCGTCGTAGTTGATGACAACGAACTCGGCGTCGCTGTTGATTATCTGGCTACGCTTTTCGCGGCTACCGTAAGCGATGTTTACGCTGCGGTGCATAGCAAAATTAAACAAGTCGGATTGCCACGCAGACTGCATGATTGAGAGTGGGCATATGACAAGCACGCGAGACACCACCCCTTGCTTTATCAAATAGTCCGCTGCCCAGATTGCCGCTGCGGTCTTACCCGTACCTTGCTCGTTAAAGCAAAACGCTCTTTGGTTAAGGCTCAAAAAAGACGCGGTCTCCCGCTGGTGGTCCATTGGCCTATACGCACCGGGCCAATCGTAGTCCCGCTGTATCGGTGACGGCACATGCTTGAACCCTATCTTCCGGAGTGTCTGCGCTTCCCGTAGCCCCCAGAACACCGCCACCTCGGCGACATCGTTTTCGTCTGTGCCACGAAGCTTGCTCTTTTTTATAGTCTCGGTGATACGCATAGGTGTTTTTGTGCGCACGAGCAAGACTTTATCCTGCACTATTTGCATAGGTTATTTGTTTTTCTTCATGCTGTGGTCAGAGTTACGGGGGTACGAGCGGTTATTTGATGCCGATACCGCCCGTAGATTGCTACGCACGGTGCGGCCACCCTTGCTAAGCGCCTGTTTGTGGTCAACGTCTTTACCGTCGCCTTTATGCACCGCACCGGCACGCTCCATGATGCGTCTTGCCTTGTTGCGCTGTGCGCGTTTTTTCTTGACGGCCTCGGTGCCGTCATAGTTTTCATACTCTTTCTTGTAAGGGCGGGGCTTATTTACATATGGCATTTTAATTTCTCCCGTTGTGTTCGCAATCGACGACTGCGCAGAATTTACGGCATGTGAAGTTGGGTCTAGGGCTCCATACCCCCGTGGTCATCGCCGTCTCCAGCCGATTAACCTCGGGTATCCATTTAGTCCAAGACTCGTCTTGTTGTTGCTGGTCAAACCTAGCTTGAACCAAACTCTCTGCTACAAGAAACAACAGCCCGGCTTTTACCGAAACTATGTTTGGAAAATGTTTAAACACTAAGAGAGACAGTAGCTCCAGCTGTTTTGTATCCGCGTACTGACTACTCCTGCCGGTCTTGTAATCTACCACGCGGGCTTTGTCTCCATTGATAATCAGAAGGTCGGCGATGCCGCGGAACCACACGCGCTTATCTCTGAACCCGCACGGCTCAAAATCTTTCGTAAGCCCCATCTCCAGCTCACAATGCTTCTCTCCGGGCAGCGCAAGCATGGCGTCAAGCTGAGGCTGAAACTGGCTGTATTTAGCGGGCAGCGGCTCCCCATACCCGACATATCTTTCTGCTGCTTTATGAACTTCGGAACCGTACAGAAGGTGCTGCTGCGGCGGCTCAACGATATCTTTGGCAATCCGCAACCTGTAATATTTTCTGGGGCACTGTTGGAATAATGAGATGCTGCTGTAAGACCACGTATACTGCGGGGTATCAACCGGTGAATTTTTGGGTTGTTCCATAGCTCTTTCCGTATTTAACTTCACAGTTTAGCGGCAGAGTTTGCGCCCATTTCGGCCTCCAACGCATGCACTCTTGCACGTAACGCGCGGCCTCCTCTACCTCGGCCTCTTTGGCAACGCACGCTACTGCGTCGTGGACCGTGAGCACCACCTTATACCGCTTAGCTATCCTGAGCATCTGCTCCCCAATGACACAGCGTGCAAGCGCTTGACACACGTTTTCTACAATCTTGCCGCCGTAGATACGCACTGGGCCTGACCTAGTAGCGTAGACATACTGCGTATTAGGAAGCAGTGAATCCTCTACTTTCAAATCATTATACCGTAGCGGTATTCCACTAGGCATGTCAAAGCCTACCCCCGGCAGAAGGCTAACAGCTTGCGGCTGCGTGCCGAATGGACAAGTCTTTAGAGTCGGGCTGGCCAAAGCGTCCAAGCACTGATTGGCCTCCTCCCACAAGTTTGGAATCAGTCTAAACTCGTTTCGGTATGTGGAAAGAATATGCTTACATGCGTCTTCGGACAGGGACACCCCGAACGCGGCCAACTGCACCCGAAACTTTTTATGCCCCATGCCGTAGCCAGCCCCGAGAATCGTGGTTTTTCCCACAAACCGTTCTTGGTCGCTCACCCCGTCAATGTCCTTACGATAAATCTTGGCCGCCATGATCTTATACACGTCCTCGCCGTTCTCAAACGCCGTAACGAGGTCGTTTTGCCCAGACAACCACGCAAGGATACGCGCCTCAATCTGAGAGGAGTCAGAGTCGATCAGGGCATACCCTTCGGGTACGACGATAGCCGACTTTAACTTGGATTTGCGCGGCAAGTTCTGCATGTTGACTTTATCCTCGCCACCCCAACGCCCAGTATGCGCGGCGTAGTATCGCAGCGGAATCGGCAGCGTCCCGCGCTTTGCAACCCCGATCAGCCGCGCCGTTCTCGTTTCCTCAAGGGTGCTTTTGGTACCGAGCCGTGCCGCTACCAGCGCCTGTACTTGCTCATCAGGATACTCCGCAAGCGCCTTCATGCCGGGGTCGCTCTTGGCAAACGCGTATATAGGTTGCTTGGTAGTGGGGCTTATCTTTGTGGGGGGAGTTACGCCTAACCCCCGCAGCAGCTCCGCAAACTTGTCCCCAGACAGCAGCGTCTCCCGACTCGCATTAGCTGTCGCAATGAGCTTCTCTTTCCTGTCCACTACCTCAATCAAGTGCTGCTCCAGCAGCGGCAGGTCCAGCTCCAACACCGGCTCGGTGAACATCCTAGTAGTCAAGTCAATAAGCCGCAGCTCGGTTTTGCTAAATCCGGCGCTGAGTATGTTGAACAGCTTGTGAGCAATGTCCACGTCGTTGCAGCAATACGCGGCATACGCGTTCATCTCTTGCGGGCTAAACCCCAACCGGTGCTTGCCCAGTGCCAGCACTACCTCGGTGCCTTTCTTGCCGACACCGTATCGCTCGGCAAGTTTGGACAGGCTGTTGCCCGCTTCTACGCCGTCAGTCGCCCTCGCCATAGCTAGCGTATCAAGCATCATGTAGGGGCGGATGCCAAACCTCCAACTGAGAATAGCGCCGTCAAACATCATGTTGTGCGCCAGCACAAAAGACTGCTCCCAGTCAAAGCGGGCTAGGTACTCCGCGGTCTCGGCGTGGGTTCCACTATGCCACTCAGTGTCACCGTCATTGACCTTAACCGCAACACCGATAACTTCAAACCGATCGTCACGCACATACTCCTCTGTAGTCAACTTCGACAGGGAATACTCTTTGTCGTAGTAGGTCTCGAAGTCTATCGTGATTAGCTGCATCTAACCCGTCCTTCCCTGATACCACGTTCATATAATGCCGCTGCGCTCCACACGACCTCGCGGTGCATACCCTTGGCGCGGACTACGATATATCCATCGCCGCCGATAGTCACTACGAGCTCGCGGGTGCCCTTATCCATGACGGTCATTCCTACCTCTCTGGATAGCTTCTTGTTCGGTGCGAGTTTTGTTGTCATCGTTCACGTCCTGAAGGTACGTAGCCAACCAGCTCGGCGCTGCTCAACAGATGCACACTATCCTCTACCTCGTCATCTTCACGCACCCATTTGAATTTAATCTCCGGTCTGACGCACTTACCTTGCGCCTTCATCTTGTCTTGGTATTGCGGGGTGCAGTCGGCGCAGAACCACGCGGCACGGTTTGGGTGGCTCAATCTTGCCCGCTCCCTCCATTCATCATATTGCGCAGCCGTAGCACAGGGATAATACATATTGGCCACAGCCCGCCGATAATTTGAGTTCCTTGAGTTCACGCCATCCCCCCTTCCATCGGGTCCTCAATATCCGCCTTCGGGAACGCAGTAACCCAAAACACATCAAGTGCAAACGGTTTTAACTCGACCGGATTTTTTCTTGAGTCGTTCGTGACGGGTAAATGCTTTTTAAAAACACTTATCAGTAGTTTTCGTCTGCTCATTTCTTCTTGCCTCTCACCAAGCGCACAGGCTCAATCTTCTCAACTTCCATTCGGTACAGCCTAACCGTCTCTGCGACATCAGTATGTGCGGCGTTTGTCGGCACGAACTTGCAACCGGGGTCGATGATGTACTTCTTGCGGCTACGCAGATACGCAATAGCTTCGTCTCGCTTGTCCTGTCTCATAGCGGTGCCTCCTCGATGTCATTTAGATTTGCTGGACTTACGCGCTTTACGGGCTTTGGACATTTTGGTTTTGACTTTGGGGCTGCTCCAATACTCGCTGCGCTTGGTGTATTTGCGCTTGGGTTTTGAGGATTCCTTTTTGTTGATTTCGATGCGTTCCCGTACATACTGCTCGGCTGTGAGTCCAAGTCGTTTAGCAATTCTAAGTTCGTTGGCGCTAATGACAAAGGGTTTGGCGTTGGGGGGCACGATGCGAAGGTGTTCACGGGGTTTGTTTTTTCTGCCGACTGGCCGTCCGCGCTTGGGCTTGGGCTCTGGGGCATTGGCGAATGTCCACTCAATAGGCTTGTGAACGAGGGGAACGGCCAGCTGCTCGGTAGATTTTGGGGGTTCGACCTTGTAAGGTGCTTCATTACTACGCTCCTCTTTTGCTTTATCAGACATTTTAACCAGCATATACAAAACCCAAACAGCAACGGCGAAAGCAACAGCGACAGCAATGATTTTAATAATTTCCATGTTTATCTCCAAATATATTCTTTAGGGTTAGTTACTTCTGTCTTGTTACCACACACATCACACTTGGCGTTAGTCCACTTCGACTTCAACCAGCGGTCCACCTTACCACCCAACTTACCAGCACATGAAATGCAGATAGCTTCATACTCAAGCGGCGGCTTCACCTCACGCGCTTCCTTCTCAAAAAAAGATTTCATAAACATCTTCATTTTCTATTTCCTTTTTTCTTTGGGCTTTTCGCTATTCGCGAATCAAGAATATCAAATATGTCGCTCATAACTCACTCTCTGTAAAATTTGAGCACACGTTCTATAGCATCTATCGTTGTTTTTATTTCTGCGATATCTTCTTTTTTGTTGGTGCTAAACACAGCACATCGCCTTCCGTCTTTATGCTTCTGAAGGTCTGAACGCAGCAACTCCATTACGGAAACCAGCTCTTGTTGAACAATGTTAGATGCTGTGTCGTTGTCTATTTCTATTTTCATTTCCACCTCCAACATTTAATCTTCCCATCCTCGATGACATACACAGTCATCTCTCCCTCGGTCTGAGGCATCGGACATACAGACAGCGCCACCTTCTGGGCGGCTGGCTCAACTTCCTTGACCCGATACCCAATAGACGTAGCAACAATACCCACGAACGCGCCAGACAAAAGCATAACCAACATGCGCTTGACCATTACTGGCCCGTCGATGAAGTAGGGTTTCATCTTAAAAATCTCCATCACTGCAAACTACGCCCTGCTACGGCAACAACATCGGCGTATACCCATTCTTCGGGGGCGCAGTAGTAAACACCCAAGCATCGGTGTTCATAGTCTTTCATGATCTTTGCGAATCGCTTCTCGTCAAGCGTCATGGTGCGGATTCGGCCGTCAATGACGAACGCCGCAATCATTTGGGTTTTGGACTTATCTGCTACGTATTTTGCCATCTGTTGCATGTTCATGTTATCTCCTGTTATTTAAAAATATCTACCAGCGCGTTTAATGATTCTTCGTTCACAACAAAAGCACTACCACCGGCGTCTATTATGCGCATCAACTCACGTTGTTGTAGTGCTGTAGGCGTGTTATCACCGGCCTTGCATTCGATACCGATGAAACGCCCTTTGAAACACACAATGATGTCGGGAACACCTGAGCGGCCGTAGCCGCCTGTTGCGGGGAAAAAGTAATATGCACCTGCTGCCTTCAGAATGTCAACAACTTTCTTTTTTACTTTGCCTTCCGGTGTCATAGCCATTTGGTTCCTCGCGCAAAAATTGATTTTTATGCTATCGCTTAATGATGACCGTTCTCCCGCCCCCGCCCTGTCGCTACTCCGACACTTTAATAAAATCTGATATCGGTATAAGGCAGACGCGTTCTATATCCTGCGAGTCCCCGCGGTCATATCTCCCGCCAATCGCAGTGGGGTATAGTGCTTTGACTTTCACCCATCGTATGTCTCCGAGCCACGAGACGACGAGGATGAACGGTATGTTTGTAAGCTTGGATACCGAGAGCGCGTCTTTAATCTTGCGCTCGCTTATCATGTAGGTTGGATACTTCGCAGCCGCGTTCTTTCTTACTTTAACTTCTAAAAGTGCACAGGGCTTTTTGCTGCTGTCCAGCGCGATGTAGTCTATTACGGCTAAGTCTGGCAACTTTATAAACTGACCACCTTCGGCACAGCGCCGCAGCTCGTCTATCACTTCGGCTTCGGCGTTCTTATCGGACTTCGACTCGTATATGGGTCGCACGTCGCACCATTAGTTTTTGAAGATATACACAGTATAGTGCACTACACCCGCCGCCGCAACCCCCCGACAAAAATAAAAAACCCCGCAAAAGCGAGGCGAAAAAAAGGGACATATGGGGGAATTCCCGATATGTCCCTAAACCCAAACACAAGGTGCTACATGACGACTGACAGCTACTGTATTGTATCCCCGCCGGTCAGGAAAAAGCAATACCCGTGCTCACTGCCCTCGTATTTAATACCCACGTTGCGTATAGCAGTATCCCGTTCCATTATCTTCAAAATGGCGAGCTTCTCTTGGTAGTTCGCGGGTAGCTCATACGAGCTCTTGACCACGGACACTACATCGGGGGACTTGAGGTCAACGGCAAGATACGCGTCACCGTAAGTAGGTTTCAAAGCCATGCCGTGCGCGTTTCTATAGCAGGAAATTACCTGCTCGGCCGCGTCTAAATCCGGTAGCCTCTCGGCGGTCTTGCACGTCTCCAACAGCTGCGCAACTACTTGGCGCTCGGCCGCGGAATCCGCCCCCGTGATACTAGCCACAGCAAACCTAACCAGCTTCTCGATATTAGCCTCGCTACGCACCGGCCCAACTACGGCGCTCTTGGCGCGGTAGTGCACCATCTCGCAATTATGTAAGGCGTCATCGGTGATAGCTTTTGCTTCTTTACTCATAGATGGCGACTTGAACGCGTCAAGACAAATCTTCACCGCGACACGGTGGTTCTCCGTATCCTTGGCGTTGCGGTTGCTCCCGCGTTGTTTTTTGATATTGTTTGAGTCCACTCGGATAACCGTAACGCGCGTGCCGTCTCTCTTGGTTTTCCTTGCAAGGTATAGAGCCCCTACAAAATATCCCCCCGAGTATGCCTTGAATCCGTCTATCATCTGGTGTGCGTCAAGGCTATGTGCTACGAACGTAATATTCGGTGCCTTGGCAAACACGCCGGTAATGACTGGGAACAGCGCCAGTGTAATGGCGCGTCCCTTGTGGCTTGCGTAATCGACGTTCATCTGTATCCCCCTACCAGTCGAACTTGGAAAGAATCGCATCCACGCGGGTCTTGGTGGACGCCCGAACTTCATCGCTCTCTTTCAACGTGCTGAGGTCAGTCTGAAGCAGGGTCTCCGCCAGAGCCTTGCGCGCTGTTTCAAGCTTGTCATCCTTGGTAATGTTCAGATGACTAAGCAACTCCACCAACTCTTGTGCGTTGGTTAGCAACGTGCCATGGAATATCTTGCGGGTGCCATCGTCCTTCGCCCCGAGCCGCTCACTCATGTGGGTAAGGCAGTCGTGCAGTCGCCCCCACGCATCCTTCATAGCGCCCTCTAACCTAGCGTTGAAGTGCGATTCATACTGTGCTACCAACTCACGCTTAGCATCCTCGTTAATGTCCACACGGAAGTCCCCCGCGGTCGGCACCGGCGAGAACGTGTAGCCGAACCGGAACTTTTTTGCTATCTCGTCGGCATCGGGATACTCGTCACGGTTGAACAGCTCGCCCAACTGGAACGCTGCAGCTGATATTAGCGTAGGGTAAGTGTTCACAAAATTAGCGACGAGCGTGTTGAAATTGTTCTCGTGCTCGGTCAACTGTTGCTTGTATTCCACGAACCCCGCCATCGTGATGAGCCGAGCCCCACTGTCCGACCACGGCAGGGTGCGCTTGTTGTGCCAGAGACGCACACCCGCTGCGTATCTAGTCACGTTGTCGAGCGCCGAGCTACCGGCCAACAAGTGCTTGTGGTAGTTACCCGCGCGGCCCTTGGTGTTCTTCACCGCATCCACTTCCTCGGACACCTTCTTGTCGAGCTTCCTACCAGTCCAGCAAGAGATGGACAACTCGGACAACATCGCAGATGTCGCGATACCGAACGATTCAAACTGTGTCATGTTATTTCTCCTTGGTTTGGTAATGTTTGTTAATGAGGTATTCAACTACACCAGACACCGACAACTTGACGCCCAAGTCGCGCAGCAACTCTTCCTGCATCTGCACCAGCTTCGCTGCCACTTCCGGCCGGATGTTCAGACCGAGACGTTTACCTTCTTTGTATTCCGTTTTCATATTCATCCTCTCAATTCAAAAAGATACATTGGCCAACTTTGGGGGTGAACTGCTTGTTATCCGTTACGCACCACAAGACCGGAGCGGAGTCGGCCCACTTGCTAGCGTCGTGCGGACCGAAATGCCCATCGGTAAGAACCACGACACATTGGGGAGTTACCAATTTGTCCCGCAGGAACTTGGGCACACAGTCGGGGGCCGTGCCGCCACCACCTTTCGGCTTGGTCGATTCCGTCAGCAGCGCCACCGCACCGCCGTGATACGTCTCATGTCCGGCAACTTTGCTATCCCAATACAGCAACTCCACCGTCTCCGGCGTCACCTCGTCACAGATGGACTTGACCTCGCTCATGAACTGCGTGAGCTCGACGCTGCCGATGGAACCCGACGTATCCACCGCTACCGCAATGGTCTCGGCTTTCTGGTTGAAGCTAGACGGCATGACCAAATCCACGGCCAGATACTTGCGATGCGGACGCCGCCACGTTGACTGGTCCCCGCCACGAGTCGCGGACTTCACGAACTCGCGCAGCGCTTCGCGCCAATCCACCTTCGGATGCAGCAACTCGTCGATGCCACGGGGCACGTTGCCTTTTAGCTTACCAACAAGCATAGAACCTTCGCGCAACGCATGGTCAATTTCCTTGGCCAAGTCCTTGGCTTCCTTCTCGTCCATCTCGGCCGCGCCTTCCCAGTCGTGCGCATCCAGTCCGGAGTCGCCTTGCTCTTGCCCGTGACCGTTCTGCTTCTCTTTCTCCTGCTTCTCTTGCAGCTTGCGAAATACCTGCATGGTGTCCATACCACGATACTGAGCATCAATCAGACCGAGCAGCTCCCCGTCAGCATCGCGCGGCATTGCAACCACGGATTCATGCGGGTCAGTGTCGCGGATTTGCAGGTTGATAACGTAGTCCATCGCCGCATTGGCGAGTCGTGCGTCTTCCTTCCAGATGCCACGCCATACATGCAAGTGCCGGTATGCTTTGTGCATAGCCTCATGGATAACGAGGAAATTCAACATCTTGTCATCCAGTGAGTCCACGAACTTGCGCCCGTAGGTCACATCGCGGCCGTTGGTGTGCGCGGTAGGCACATCGTCCCTCACCTCGACCTTGCCAATCATGAACACACCACTGAACAGGCACCAGTCCTTGTTTTGCATCAACTGGACATGCGCCCGCTCGATTCTCTGTTCTGCTGTCAGTTTCATTTTTCATCTCCTGTTGGGTAAACCTCGACAAGTAACTTGTCATAGTAGTGTTGCAGGTCGTGTATCCAATCCTTCAGGATGTCCAGCCCAACAACATTTTTTGGTAGGTGCCGAACACGAATATCACCTTCTTCTTTTTTGCTGTCGTAGCAAAGTATCCCGTATACCACTATGTTTTTCGGATGGTCGTAACCGAATTTAGGCATGTTATTTTTCCTTTCTTGCGACATCTTGGGAAATTAACGATATGTCGCGTTTGGGTTAAAACAGGTATTGGTTCTCACGCATCCAGTTCACGAACGCGATGCTCGTCAACAGAATCTGCTTCTTCTGCGGGTCACGCGAAGTCGTCAGGCAGAACACACTCTGCAACTCTTTGGGGCAGCGCTTGAGATACGTAAACCACGGTGCGATGGTCTGCCTATCAACGCGGGAAACCGCGCCGAACGCCATGATGTTGAGCGCCGCGGGGGATGTCGGCAGCTTGGCCCCCTCGGGGTTGGCAACGACTTCTTCCCACGTTGGTAGGGAATCAGCCACTTCGAGAAACGCAACCATGTCTCGGCTTGCACTCTCCCCGATTGTCCCTGACAGCGCAGTAATAAGGGTCTGCCGCGAGAACGCCGCCCGTTTATGCAGGATGTTGCTAGCGCGATGCAGAGACCGCGGCGAGACGAACGACTTCTGCGGTGTCTTGGGGTTGTAGATATACGGGTTATCTACTTGGCTCGGGTCACGGTATGACGCAAGCGCATGCGGGTATCGCTTCACCCACGCAAGGCACTCGGCCGCGATGTTGTTCGATATGGCCCACGCACCCCACGAGTCGGAGTCCACACTGCCGTCTGCGTTAAACCCTGCGTGCGGTTTCTTTACCGGCAGGATGCTGATGCGGTTCAGGCTGTGCGCCTTCATCATGTCACCCACGCCATCGGTGCTGTTGTTACCGGCGGTAATGACGATGGAATCGGGATGCAGCTTGAAGTTAGCAATCCGCCGCTCGTTCAGTAGCGGGTGCAGCATGTTCTGCACGGCTTGGCTCGAGGGCTTGGTGAACTCGTCGATGAAGATGCACAGCGGTTCGCCAGTATGGAAGTGCCACGCCTCGTTGGGGTAGAGGGCGGTGGTCTTGGTCTGGTGGTCGGGCATGGGGATGCCGAGCTCGCCCAGCTCGATGTTCGGGGTGTCGATGTAGATACCCCTCAGTCCGGTGCGCTCGACGATGCGCTCAAACATGGACGTCTTGCCGACGCCGGGCTCACCTACGAGGTGCGTTGCTACTACGTTACCGCAAGAGACGATGAAGTCCTCGGCTTCCTTGAGGGTCACTTCCTTGTTCAGAGTTACGCTGTTGCTGTCCATTGTGTTTCCTTTCGTTGGGTTTACTACGTTGTTATGGACATCTGGGGAAATTCCCGAAATGTCCCGTTTTTATTTCTTTTACTACCACTTCAAACACCATTATACACTAATTACTATACTCTGTCAACATGTGTCAGGTTATTTCACTCCCGATATCGCTTACGCTATCGCTTTCACTTATCCTTCGCGTCGATGAAGAACCGATTCTTATCGCTCGGCAGCTTGCGCATCGGCGACTCGTGCCGCACCGAATGGAATACCTTGTCGGCGTAGGCCAGCTTCAGCATGTTGGTGAAGAACTTATCGAACGATTGCCGGTCGATTGCCGCGTCGAACGTGTCCGAACGATAGAACCGCGACGCCGGTGACCCCAACAGCGCGCTTGCTGCTATCTTATTGAACGCCTCGTAGTAGCGCTCCAAAGTCTGTTCTTCCGTTGCTGTTGCATCACGCGTAGCAAGAGCTAGGACGTTGGCTCGCAGGTCCTTCTGTGGTTTTATCTTGTAATACCCGTTCCGTGCGAAAGCGCTCGACGTGACGTGGAGCGGGTCGCTTTCACGCTTCGCCACGGTAACCGGTGTGCGCATGGCGATGCAGTCGTGTGCGTAGGTAATGAACTCCTTGAACCCGCGGCGAACCTCGGTCATGGCAGCTCGGTCTATCTCGTAAGCATCGATGTCACCCCCGCCTATGGCCTCGCCAGTATTCAGGTCGATGGTAACGCCGCTCTTGCCGTCCGTAGGCAGCAGGTGCGAACCGATGCCGGTCTGCACGTAGTAGATTCGGCTTCGGGCGCGGTTGAACTTGAGCTTCATACCCAAGATGTCGCTCAAGAACCCAAACGTGCTGAGGCTCGGCCACCCGCAGGTGTTGACAATCACGCGGTTGTCAGGCTTGAACCGGATAACATCGTTTTGGTAGTAGGATAGGACAACATCCTTAACGGTGTCATTGCCGGTATTCTCCGTATTACCGGCAGTATTACCGGCACTTGGGGTTGTGGTCGGCTCCAACCGGATGATGCTGCGGATGTAACGCCGGACCGCGCCCAGTGGACGTTCGCCCTTCTTGCCACCCGCGCGTAGCGGGACAACGCTGTTGTAGTGGCGAAGCGCCGCCTCGTAGCTCAGCAGGGTCGGCAGTTGGTCTTTCATATACATGGTATTCCTTTCGGTTTGGGACAAACGGGGAAATTCCCGATATGTCGTTGTTTTTAATCTTGTTTCGGTATGGTGCGGTCTAATACGGCACGGGCACGGGCTACGCTGTTTTCCAGCTCGTCCATACCCGCTTCCAAGTCCCACAGCGTTGTCAGGTTGTCTAACGCATCCCAGAGTGCGTTCTTCTCTTCGACCAATTGGTCCATGGCTTCTTCCCAGTTACGGGGTGTGTTCATTTTGTCTCTCCTTTTGAGTTAAATCCTGCGTCCCATCCTTTGTCCCACGCTTGGCACCAGACTTCATACCAGCCGTGCTGCAGTGGGAACTTGAACATGTCGTCTTTGTCTTTAAAAAATTCCTGCACGTCCTTGCGTTTGATGAACGCCGCCCAAGCGGCGTCACGGTCTTTGTTTTGTATCTGTATGTTGCCTACGTCCATGTCACACCTCCAAAGAAAATAACAACACAAAAAACAACCACGACAACAGCACCGCGAGCAGTGCCGCGCCGATGATTTGCAGCGTTTTAAACATCATCCATCTCCTTAAAAAACTTCGTGAAATAAATTCTGGCGTAGCGTCGGTCGGGGCTTTCATACGGGAACGCATTGCGTGCCCTGACCTCGGCGGCCAGCTTGGTGGTGTAGAACTCACCGGTCACGCCGCGGATGTGCCACAGCTGCACTTGTTTCAGTCCTTCCATCATTTCAGTCCTCAAAGTCGTATTCATACTCGGCGGTCTGGTCGTTGACCTTGACCTGAATCTCCCCCGCTTGCATAAGCTCCGTTATATGCAGGAACGTGCCGTCAGTGAACGCAATCCGCAGCCCCTCGCCCCACGGGTCTACGTAACGCACCGTCTCCACGGTCTTGCCAACCAGCTCTTTCATCTCTTTCATCTCTTTCATCTCACCAGTCCTCCTTTGTTGTTCAGACCGTGCAGGTCGCGCCGGTCTGTGATTAAAACGTAGTTGCTCTTGTGCATCGGGGCGATGCACCACCCCATGCGCTCCTGTTTGGCTTGCTCCTCGCCGCACCACAGACAGACTCGGTATCCGAGTAGCCAACGGGCGGGGGCAACGTCGTCGCCGCACCAACAGCAGTTGTTCATTATTCTTCCTCCGTAAGGTCGTATATGGCGCGCAGAACTTTGCTGTAGATGTGGCCGAGAACCGCGGGGTGCTGCTCGTCGCCGTATTGGGCTAGGGTTTCTTCGTAGTGCGCGACCTCGGCGTCGACCACGTAGTGCAGGATATCGAACAGGTTTTCTTTTGCGTCTGGGGTCATGTTGTTCTCCGTAGTTGGGTTTGGGACAAACTGGGGATTGGGCAGAATGTCCCGTTGGGTTTGGTTGCTTAGTAGGTAAAGCCCACGAACACAGGTTTGCCACCCTTGATAAACATGCTGCGGTTGATGTCGTCCGCGTCGACAATCTCGTAAGCGCGGTTGCCACGGCAGTAACCGGCGGCGATGTAGACCTTCTTCGCCTCGGCTTTGCGCTTGATATATGTGCCGGTCGGCACGTTGCGGACGTCGGTGTAACGCTCGGTAGCGTCGTCAAACGTTTTGGTTTTGGTCATGTTGTTCTCCGTAGTTGGGTATCAATAGTTACGGGCGTCTGCTTGGCGGTCCGCGTAAACCGCCGCGAGGTCTTTCAGAAGTTTCCACGGGTCGGATGCGGCGGTCCACAGCCGCGCGTAATCCTCATCCCCCCAACACTCGACCATCGTGTCGGCACCGTCAGCGTAGTTGTCGAGGCACCACTGTTTCATTGCTTCGATTTGTTCTTTCATGTTGTTCTCCGTAGTTGGGTTTGGGACAAACTGGGAAACGGACAAAATGTCGTGCTGCTGTGTGTTTGTTCTGGCCGAGTTCCTAGCTTGAACGTCTATTATAACACAACATCCCACACTTGTCAATAGCGTGTCTGGCGCGGAGAAATGCAGATTCGTTTAGAAACAACGAGTTAGGTGTAATGTTCTGTAATTTAAAAACACAGAACAATTAAGAACAATATAAGTGCTTGATTTATATGGCCGTGTTCCATTTGTTCTATTGTTCTATAGATATATATATATACCATCTCGTGAGACTTTTGGAACTGCATATGCCGAGAGGCCTCGCCGAACTGGGTTTTGCCAAAAACACAAAATTTGCCAGAACAATAGAACAATTGGAACATCGCCTTATAAAACAACGAGTTATATTGTTCTGGAATGTTCTGCGTTTTCAAATTACAGAACATTACCCCCCTATTGTTCTGTAATTTTGGACATTTTGGGTGTTTCCCGACATGTCGCGGCGTCTCCCTATTCATCTGTTTGAGTCTGATGAATAGGGAGACCAAAACCGTTTTGCTATTCATCTGTTTGAGTCTGATGAATAGGGAGACGCGGAAACTGCGCACCGATGCTATCGCGTTGGCATGACCGTTCCCTGCCCGACATCCTGCCCGTTTCCAGTTTTGTCCCTTGCCTTCTGTGGTGAAGTGTGGGACAATGTCGTTACTGGCTGAGCACCGCCAGTATCAACCCAAACCAAGGAGACACAAAAATGGAACAGCAACAAGCAGTATCCAATGTGGCGCAGGTATTGTCCGAGCAGCAGATGTCCGAGGCGCAAATCTGCGGGTCTCGCTTTGCGCGTAACAAGATGGACCGCATCCTGATTGCGCAGGACATGGCCGCATCAATGGGCACCGAACCGACCTTCGAGCAATGGGAACAGCATCGCCGCTGGTTCCTCGACGGATACACCGCCGAGAATCCTAGCAACACCAGTGCCGCAGCGGAGAGCGCATGGTCCGAGTTCGCCGCCCTTTTGGACGGAATGTTTGGGCTGACCAAGCCCAAGAGCACCAGTCCCGCGGCCGAGAAAAAAGCAACCGAGCGAAGCAAAAAGAGGGAAGAACTGCTAACCGCCTACGCCGACAAATCGGCTGATGACGTGCAGCAGCAACTGGCCGCAGCGTATCAAACCGCCGCGACTGACCCGTCAAACAAGACGGCCCAAAAGGCAATCAAGAACTTGGCAACGGTCCTGAAGGCCAAGACCGCCGACGAGACTAAGCAGCAGCGCGAAGCAGTAGCAGCACTGAAGAAGCAGATACGCGAGAAACTCGCGGACTGCGAGGATATCGACGCCCTCGAATCCGCCCTCGCCGCCCTGTCGTAATACCGCAACGCCGGACCGGCCCCCGCCGGTCCGGTAACCTACTGGAGAATCAAGACATGAACGATGACGAAATTTTCGGCACCCTGACGGTGACAATGCGGATTGAACGGCTCAATGACCGGCCGCACCGCGCCACAGTCTACCGCGAGCATGGCATCACCGAACAGCAGGCGCGCGACAGGCTGCGCGACTTGCGCGGATTGAACAAGGCATTATGCGGCCGACACGTTGCCGCGCGGTTTCAGCCCTTCCAACCCGCGCCCGTTGACCTGACCACAGACTGACCGCAGCACCCCGCAGCGCCTCGCCCAGCCCTAACCGGCTGGGCTTTTTTTCGTCCCGCGCCGACCCCACCGGCCCCCGACCCCCCAGAATTAGACAAATGGGACCCGCGCCTACATACACAGTGTTTTGCGCAGTCATTCCCAATTTTTTGAAATACCCCTACTTTTTGGTCAACTATAGGCCCCCACCCCCTCAATATAGAACACCCCCCGTTAGGGACTCCTAACCTCCTGCTAGTTTTTGGAACGATCGTGCTCAAATTAGGAACGATGCCAACATCCTTTGACATTCCCTACTATTTCTATATAGTATCCAGTCAAATCGAAACGCATTTTGGTTTTCACCTTTTTGGAGCTCCGTTTCCTCCGTGACTGCACACGTAGTGCCAGATAGCGCACATCCGCTACCGGACAATATGTCCGACCAAGTTGCTACATCTCTGCAAGATAATGCAAGAATTGCAGCTTCCACAGCTACTTTGATGGCCGAGCTTGGCATGCCGTTTGAAATGACCGAGGAAGATGAGGAAGTTGCTCGGAAGTTGTTTCAGAAAGTAGATACTAGGAAGACCAAGCTGCACCGTAAGCAGCCCACTCCGGACGAGTACAACCCGCCTGATTTATATACAGGCAACGTAGCGCTTAAACTTGCTGCGCTGCTGACTGATTACGACCACAAAGTAGTACTCGATGCCACTCAGGCCCGCACCTATATTACGAACCGCCTGCTAGAAATCAGCAGATGTGGGGATGCTAGACACGAGCTACGTGCTATCGAGCTCCTTGGGAAGATGTCGGATATCGGTGCGTTTGCTGAGAAGTCTGAAATTACCGTTACTCACCGTACATCCGATGACTTGAGGCAAGCGCTTGAGCAGAAAATCCAACGCCTGCTGGGTAATACGATTAACGGTGAGGCCAAAACACTCGAAGAAGAGCTGGAAATAGAGGACGCCAAAGAGATTAAAGATTCAGACGAGGCGTAATGGACACCCAGACCCTGCAAACCTTGCTGAATACGCTTCCAAATCTTACGGAGTCCCAGCTTCGGGACCTGTATGTAACGCTGGAACAGCATGAAGTGCAGGAAAAACGCGAGCGCGCGGCGCACAGCTTCATGGATTTTGTGAAAAAGATGTGGCCGCACTTTATCGAGGGGTCGCACCACAAGAAAATGGCCCGGGCGTTTGAGAAAGTCGCCAAGGGGGAGCTCAAAAGGCTCATTATCAACATGCCACCCCGGCATACTAAGTCAGAATTTGCGTCTTACCTGCTTCCGGCGTGGTTTTTGGGTAAGTTTCCACACAAAAAAGTCATCCAAACCGCTCATACCGCGGAATTATCCGTGGGATTTGGTCGAAAAGTGCGAAATTTGGTGGACCAAGACGTGTATTCAGAGGTCTTTTCGGGCGTTGGTCTGCAGGCAGACTCAAAAGCGGCAGGGCGGTGGTCTACCAACAAGGGCGGTGACTATTTCGCTATCGGTGTTGGCGGTGCAGTGACCGGTAAGGGCGCTGATCTGTTGATTATTGACGATCCGCACTCGGAACAAGAGGCCGCGCTCGCGGAGTCTAACCCGGAAATCTACGATAAGACCTACGAGTGGTATACCTCGGGCCCGCGGCAGCGTCTGCAGCCGGGCGGGGCCATTATCATTGTGATGACCCGGTGGAGCCAGCGCGACTTGACCGGGCAGGTGCTGAAAGCTAGCGCGCAGCGAGGCGGGGATGAGTGGGAAGTTATTGAGTTTCCTGCGTTATTTGAGGATCGTGACCCGCCGAAACCGCTGTGGCCGGAGTTTTGGAAGCTGGAAGAGCTGCTGGCGCTAAGAGACGAGCTCCCTGCGCACAAGTGGAACGCACAGTACCAGCAGGCACCGACCTCCCGGGAAGGTGCGATCATCAAGCGGGAATGGTGGCAGACTTGGGAAGAAGACACCCCGCCGGTTTGTAGTTTTATTATTCAGACTTGGGATACCGCGTTTGAGAAGACTAACCGGGCGGACTTTAGCGCCTGCACAACGTGGGGAGTTTGGGAGCGTGAGCAGGACAACGGCGGGGCTGGGGGTACCAATATTATACTACTGGACGCATTCCGCGACAGGATGGAGTTCCCAGAGTTAAAGCGTACGGCACTGGAACATTACAAGCAGTGGACTCCTGACTCCTTCGTTGTAGAGAAGAAAGCTTCGGGAGCCCCGCTAATATACGAACTGCGGGCGATGGGAATACCCGTGCAAGAGTACACCCCCAGTAGGGGTAATGATAAGATTAGTCGCCTTAATTCGGTGTCTGACTTGTTTGCGTCGGGCAAAGTTTGGGCCCCGGCCACATCGTGGGCGGAAGCGGTTATGGACGAGATTGCGGCGTTCCCGGCTGGCGAGCACGACGACTATGTTGACTCTTCAACGCTTGCGCTGATGCGGTTTCGTTCTGGCGGGTTTATCCGCACGGAAACAGATGAGCAGGACCCGGTACGAGAGTTTAGACGGCGCAGACACGCTGGATACTACTAGGAGTTTACAGAATGGCTAAGTCTCTTGTAAACGAGAAATCTCTGCGGGCTGCATATCAGCTACTCAGGGTGACGACGTTCAAGGACGTGAAGCTGCCGATCGCCGGTAGGGTGACTTTTAGAGCAGCAAAGCTGAAGAAGTATCACGCATTATACGAGTGGCCCGAACATGTAATGACCGTGAATGTGGACACAGAGGCCCTGTCAGACATGCTAAAGATTGTTGCGCACGAAATGATACACATAGCACTAGAGCACAACGCCAAGTGCGATCACGACCATCACGACGAGAATTTCATTGAGATGGCTAATCAGGTCTGCAGAGACTTGAAATGGGACGGCGGCGTTTTGTAGGACAATTTTTTAAGGATAAATCATGGCAATAGACAAAGCGCTGTACGAGGCCCCGCAAGGGTTGGACGCATTGGTGATCCCGAACGCTGAAGTGGAGATCGAGATCGAGCTCCCGGGCGACGAGGACGAGCAGCCGACAATGGCTGAAGAAGACGAGTTCGGTGAGAACCTTGCCGAGAAGATCGACGACAACACTTTGCAGACGATGGCCGCAGAACTGTATGGCCACTACGACGCCGATATTCGTAGCCGCAAGGACTGGATGGAGACCTACGTCAAAGGTCTGAAACTGCTGGGTTTGAAGTATGAGGAGCGCAGTGAGCCGTGGTCTGGCGCGTGTGGTGTGTTCCACCCCATGATCATGGAGAGCGCGGTCAAGTTCCAGTCCGAGACCATCATGGAGACGTTCCCCGCAGCGGGGCCGGTCAAGACTGTGATCGTTGGCAAGGACACTAAAGAGAAGGAAGAAGCGTCGGTCCGCGTCAAAGAGGACATGAACTACCAGCTCACCGAGGTGATGAAAGAGTATCGCCCGGAGCATGAGCGGATGTTGTTTGCCCTGTGTTTGGCGGGTAACGCGTTCAAGAAGGTGTATTTCGACCCCTCGCTCAACCGCCAAGTCTCCATGTTCGTGCCCGCTGAGGACATAGTCGTGCCCTATGGCGCGTCTGATCTTAATAGCACCCCGCGTGTGACCCACCGGATGCGCAAGACCAAGAACGAGCTCCGCAAGCTGCAGGTAGCTGGGTTCTATCGGGATATTGATCTTGGCGACCCTGTCAAAGTACTGGATGACATCGAGAAGCAGAAAGCCGAGGAGCAAGGGTTCAGCGCCGAAGTAGACGACCGCTATCAGCTGCTGGAGATGTGTGTTGATCTGGACTTGGAGCTGTACGACTTCACGGACAAATACGCCAAGAAGATGGATGGTGTAGCCGTGCCGTACATTGTCACTATTGAAAAGGGCACCCAAAAAGTATTGGCTATCCGTCGCAACTGGCTGGAGGACGACGAGACCAAACAGAAGCGCCAGCACTTCGTGCATTACGGCTATATCCCCGGCTTTGGCTTCTACTGCTTCGGGTTGATTCACCTGATCGGTGGCCACGCCAACGCGGCTACTTCGCTGATGCGCCAACTGGTTGATGCGGGTACGCTGGCCAATCTGCCGGGTGGCTTCAAGTCTCGTGGCCTGCGTGTAAAGGGCGACGATACACCGATCGCTCCGGGCGAGTTCCGCGATGTCGATGTGCCGAGCGGCACCATGCGGGACAACATCCTGCCCCTGCCGTATAAAGAACCGAGTCAGACCCTCGTGATGCTGATGGACAAGATTGTTGCGGACGCCCAGCGGTTCGCAGCTACAGCAGATATGAAGGTGTCGGATATGTCAGCGCAAGCCCCCGTCGGGACCACGCTGGCGATTCTGGAGCGGATGCTGAAGATCATGAGCGCTGTTCAGGCTCGCATCCACTACGCGATGAAGCAGGAGTTCAGACTCCTCAAAGACATCATCCGTGATAACACCCCCGAGGAGTACAGCTACGAGCCGGAGGTGGGTGACCGCAAGGCTAAGCGTTCGGACTACGACATGGTGGAGGTCATCCCGGTCTCTGATCCCAATGCAGCGACGATGAGCCAGAAGGTTGTGCAGTATCAGGCCGTGATGCAGCTCGCTCAGGGCGCGCCGCAGATTTACGACTTGAAGTTCCTGCACCGCCAAATGCTTGAAGTCTTGGGCATCAAGAACGCTGCCAAGCTGGTGCCGACCGACGACGACCAGAAGCCGACCGACCCGGTGACGGAAAACATGAATGTCCTCAGAGGTAAGCCTGTAAAAGCGTTTATGTATCAGGACCACGAGGCGCATCTGGCCGTGCATCTGGCAGCTATGCGAGACCCCAAGCTGGCCGCAATCATGGGGCAGAACCCGCAGGCTCAAGTTATTCAGGCCGCAGCGCAAGCACACGTCATGGAGCATGTAGCGTTCCAGTATCGTCGTGAAATTGAGAAGCAGCTTGGCGCAGCACTTCCTCCGCCTGAAGACGATAACGGCGAGACCAACAGCCTTCCGAAAGAGGTTGAAGTCCAGCTCTCACAACTGGCGGCTATGGCAGCAGCCAAGCTCTTGCAGAAAGACATGGCCGAAGCGCAAGCACAACAGGCCGCGCAACAAGCCCAAGACCCGCTCATCCAGATGCAGCAGAAAGAGCTGGCGATTCGGGAGAAGGAAGTTGCTATCAAGGAGAAGAAGGTTACGCTCGACGCCGCCGCCAAGGCAGATGAAATACGGCTGAAAGAGCAAGAGCAGTCTATCAAGCAGCAGGTAGAGGGGGCCAAGCTGGGTATACAGGTTGCCGCTAATAAAGACAAAGCGGAGCGAGATGACCGGAGAGAGGGCCTCAAGATCGGTGCGGACATCGCCAAAAACCGAGCCCAGATGCAACAGCGCCCCATCAAAGGAGAGAGTAAATAATGGATGGCGTTGAACTGCTCCTCAAGCGTAACGAAGATGAGCGCAAAGCGTTAATCGAAGTCATCGTCTCTGGTAGCGCGAGTGACTTTGCGAACTACAAACACATCTGTGGGGTAATTCGGGGTCTCGACCTTGCAGATGAACATATTAGAGACCTTGCAAAAAGGATGAATGACAATGACGACAACGACTGAGACAGCGCCTCAAACCGCGCTGGAGCAGAAGTGGGCCGCAGATAGTGCAGAAGCAGAACGTAAGGCTAAGCAGTTGCCTGACCCGCAGGGATACCGAATCCTGTGCGCTATTCCGGAGTTCGAGAATAAGTACGACAGCGGCATCATCAAGGCGGATATCACCTTGCAGCACGAGGAGATTCTGACCACGGTGTTGTTCGTCGTAAAGCTCGGGCCGGACGCGTACAAAGACCCGGTGAAGTTCCCGACAGGACCATGGTGCAAAGAGGGTGATTTCGTCATTGTCCGCTCCAACAGCGGCACCCGTCTGGATATTCATGGCAAAGAGTTCCGCATCATCAACGACGATACGGTGGAAGCGGTGGTCGAAGACCCCCGTGGAATCCGTCGCAAATAAGGAGTAGCACATGAACCAGCCCGCATTCAAGTTCCCCGACGAGATTGAGGACAAAAAGGACGAAGCGAAGGAGCCGGAAGGCGTAGAGATCGAAGTTGTAGACGATACTCCGCCTGAAGATCGCGGTAGGGAGCCCCTGCCCGAGAATATCAAAAAAGAGCTGGAAGAGGATGACCTTGAGGAATATTCCGAGAAGGTCAAGAAGCGCCTCTCCCAGATGAAGAAGGTCTGGCACGACGAGCGTCGGGAGAAGGAAGCGGCCCTGCGTGAGCGTGAAGAAGCCCTGCGGTTTGCCCAAGTAAAAGACAGTGAAATCAAGCAGTTACGCACCAAACTTGGAGCGGGAGAGAAGCTTCTTGCGGAGGAAGGTGTTAAATCCGCTGAGATTGAAATCGCTAGCGCTAAAGATCGTCTGCGGCAGGCATATGAGTCGGGCGATGGGGCCTTGATCGCGGATGCGCAGGAGGCCCTGACTGATGCAAAAATCCGACTCAAAGAGTACCAATACCGCAAACCCGCTTTACAAGAACAAGAAGTTAATGTAGAACTGCCACAACAGCATCAGGAACCCCGGCAAGTTGTAGACCCGAAAGCGGAAGCTTGGAGGACAGAAAACACTTGGTTTGGGGTGGACGTGGAGATGACTAGCCTCGCTCTTGGTCTGCATGAAAAGTTAGTCCGGCAGGGTCTTGACCCGCGTAGTGATGACTACTACAGCCGTGTGAATGAAACCATGAGGAAACGGTTTCCTGAATATTTTGACGAGGAGTCAAAATCGGAATCCGAGACTCGAACGACGGCCCGGGAAAAACCCGAGCCCCGCAAAGCGGCCACAGTAGTGGCTCCGGCAACGCGAAGCACCGCGCCAAAGAAAGTGCGACTGACGCAAACGCAGCTGGCGTTGGCCAAGAAGCTTGGTCTGACACCCGAGGCGTACGCTCAAGAAGTAATTAAACTGGAGAACTAAAATGGCTGAAAATCGGCTCGCTCGTGAGTTACAAACACGCGAAACTACGCAGCGCAAGGCATCATGGCAACAACCTAACCTGCTTCCTACCCCTGCCCCGCAGGACGGATATGGGTTTCGTTGGATTCGGACTAGCTTGATGGGTAAAGCAGACCCCACCAATATTTCCGCAAAATTTCGTGAACACTGGGTGCCGGTGAAAGCCGAAGACCACCCGGAGATGATGATTTATGCCGACCCCCAAAGTCGTTTCAAAGACAATATTGAGGTTGGCGGGTTGCTGTTGTGCAAAGCACCAAATGAGATTATCGAGCAACGCAACGATTACTATTCGATGCAAGCCGAGTCTCAGATTGATGCCGTTGACAACAGCTTCATGAAGGTTAATGACGAACGGATGCCGCTGTTCAATGAACGCCGGTCCGAAGTTCGTTTTGGCAAAGGCTCTAAATAAACCCTTTTAGGAGTATAAACAATGGCATATCCGACTATCGACAAGCCTTATGGCTTGAAGCCGGTCAACCTGATCGGTGGTCAGGTCTATGCTGGGTCTACTCGTCTGATTGCAATTGCCAGCGGTGAAGGCACCTCGATTTTCTTCGGGGATGCTGTGAAACTGTCTGGTGGTTACATCACTCGTGATCCGGCTGACTCGGCAATGACGCCCGTTGGTGTTTTCATGGGCTGCACGTTTACCGACCCCAATAGCAACCAAAAAGTGTTCAAGCAGTATTTCCCTGCTGGCACCGTGGCTGCTGACATCAAAGCCTACGTGGTCGATGACTACGATGCGCTGTTCAAAGTCGCTGTGGTTTCTGGCACTACCGTTATTAGCGGTGTGACTCAAGCTGCTGTGGGCCTGAACGCGGCTCTGGTGGATAATACTGGTTCGACGATTACTGGCGACTCGGCCGTTGCAATTTCGGTCACTACCGCCACGAACGGTGCTCTGCCTGTTCGTATCGTTGATATTGTGCCGGATACGGCCAACGCTGCTGGTTCTTATACTGAAGTGATTGTGAAGTGGAACTTCGGTATGCACCAGTATCAGAACGCCGTTGGCGCATAAGGAGACTGAAACATGGCTATTTCACGCGCACAACTACTGAAAGAGCTGCTTCCGGGTCTGAACGCATTGTTCGGCATGGAATATGCTCGCTACGGCGAAGAGCACAAGGAGATTTTCGAGACCGAAACCTCCGAGCGTTCCTTCGAGGAAGAAACCAAGCTGTCTGGCTTCAGCGCCGCTCCCGTGAAAAACGAGGGCAACGCGATTGCGTATGACAATGCGCAGGAAGCTTGGACTGCCCGCTACAACCACGAAACCATTGCTCTGGGTTTCTCGATCACTGAAGAAGCGGTCGAGGACAACCTGTACGACTCCCTGTCGTCCCGGTACACCAAAGCGCTGGCTCGTGCTATGTCCTATACCAAGCAGGTTAAGGCCGCGTCGGTGCTTAACAACGGCTTCTCGTCCAGCTACAAGGGCGGTGACGGCGTTGAGCTCTTCTCGACCGCACACCCGCTGGTATCTGGTGGCACCAACAGCAACGAACCGGCTACCGCTGCCGACCTGAACGAGACTTCGCTTGAAGCCGCCGTTATTCAGATCGCTGGCTGGACGGACGAGCGTGGTCTGCTGATTGCCGCCAAGCCCCGCAAACTGATCGTACCGCCGAACCTGATGTTCGTTGCTACCCGCCTGCTCGAAACTGAGCTCCGCGTCGGCACGAACAACAACGACGTGAATGCGATCAAAACCATGGGTTCGATCCCGGAAGGTTTCCGCGTTAACCACTTCCTGACCGACACCAATGCGTGGTTCCTCTGCACTGACGTGCCGAACGGCCTGAAGCACTTCGTTCGTACTCCCCTCCAGAATTCCATGGATGGAGACTTCGATACCGGAAACGTCCGTTACAAGAGCCGTGAACGTTACAGCTTTGGATGGTCGGATCCGTTGGGCGTTTACGGCAGCCCGGGCGCTTGATCTAATAAATCAAGTACTTAGCTCTAAGATTAGGCCCACTTCGGTGGGCCTTTTCTTTTTGTGTTGACTACGTAAATCACTAATAGTATATTGCCTGTAACTAAGTTCAAGGAGGCAATATGGATTATCCAAAGACCCGCAAGGAAGCAAAAGCACAAGGCGCAAAGTTTTACTTTACCGGCGAACCCTGCAGCCACGGGCACATCGCACCACGTCTAGTCAAAGGCACCTGCGTAGAGTGCCGGAAGCTAGAATGGCAGCGCAGCAATCAGAAGCGTGAAGATTATTTCAGGGAGTACAACCGCCGCTCAGACGTGAAAGACCGGAAAAACGCGTGGTACTTAGAGAACAAAGAGGCTGTCATTGACCGTGCCCGAACCCGGCCCCCAGAGGTATTGCGGGAGTATCGTAATACGTGGAAAGCAAATAATGTTGTCGCTATCAGAGCCGACACCAAGGCTCGTCGTCGTAAACACCGTGTGGCTACACCAAAATGGCTTACCCGCAAGCAAAAAACGGAAATCCGGCAGATTTATCAAATTGCCATCACAATGACCAAAACCACGGGGGAGCCCTATGTGGTAGATCACATCGTACCGCTACGGTCTGATACGGTTTGTGGCCTCCATGTGCCGTGGAATTTGAGGGTGATTACGCAGACTGAAAACCTCAAAAAGTCCAACCATCTCATTGACACCCCCAAACACACCTGATATAAAGCTTCCAGACCCCAGATTTTCACTCGTATCGACTGGCTGGGCAGACTTGTTAGAGACGGTACGAGGATGTGCTAACACACGAAAGGATTTACCATGGCACTGTCTACTTTTGAAGGCCCGGTAAAGTCGCTTGGCGGCTTCTACTCGCAAGGCCCGAACACCGTTATCAATCTGGCGAACGGCACCAACACCGTCACGCTGGATGTCCCGACCTACGCTGGCAAAGTCATCCGCACCAACGACGCCACTCTGGTCATCACCCTGCCGACGATTGTTACCACCGCGAGCGCCACGTCCGCTGGCCCCGGCACTGACCCGAACACCCTGAACAACATCGGTACGAGCTACACGTTCTTCATTGAGACCGCTGCCACTGCTGTTTCGATCGCTACTGACGGCACCGACAAGTTTGTTGGCTCGATCCTGATGGTTGCGACCGATGCCTCCGGCGCTACGACGGGTTATGCACCCGCCGCTGCTAACGACTACATCAACCTGAACGGTACTACCACTGGTGGTGCTGCTGGTTCGTGGATCACCTGCACGGTTCTGGCTGCCAACAAGTACTACGTCACCGGCGTTCTTCTCGGCTCCAGCACTGTTGCTACTCCGTTTGCTAACTCCTAATCCAACTTAGGAGGGCCATAACATGGCGATGCAAACTGACGTTAAATCGAAGTACCTTGCGGGGGATGGCGTGATCTTTGCGGGTCGCGCCCGCCTCAAGGGGCTTACGGTTTCGGTTTCCTCGGCTGGTGCGGCGTTGATCGTTTATGACAATGCTTCTGCAGCTTCTGGAACCAAGGTCGTCGAGATCAGCACGGCTGCCGTTGGTACGTTCAATGTCCTGATTCCGGGACAAGGCGTCCTTGCGGAAAACGGTCTGTATCTCGACATCAACGGCGCGGCTGGTGTAACTGCCTACTACGGGTGATGCGTGCAAAATCAACAGCAGTTCGATGTAAGCGGAAGAAAATTATTCTTCGCAATACCGGCGTACGACTTTAAGGTCGGCGTTAAGCTGATGGGGTCGCTGGTCGAGTTCGCTCGACTGGCCCCGCAGTATGGCATTCAATTTGCCATGGGCACAATCAGCGGCTGTTCTGTTGTTTCCCGAGCCAGAAACCTTCTGGTAGATGACTTCCTTCAGACTGAGTGTGACACGTTGATGTTCATCGACGCCGACATGACGTTTGACCCCAACGACATTATTCGACTGCTGGCATTCTCTGGTGCCGGTGCGAAGAACATTGTTGGCGGCACGGGGGTTGCCCGCAAGAAGGAAAAGACGTTCCATTTGAACCTTGATAAAGATGAAGATGGTAATCTGCTGATGGACGCCATGGGTCTCGCCCGTGCGAAGCAGATGGGCACCGGGTTCATGATGGTGCAGCGCCAAGTATTCGAGGTTCTGATCGACCGCCACCCCGAGTGGCGTTTCCATGATGTGGCATCAGGCCGCACGATCTACTCCCTGTTTGACTTCAAATCGACCCCCGAAGGCTATATCGGAGAGGACTACAACTTCTGCGATCGGGCTCGTGCCGAAGGCTTTCAGGTCTGGGTTGATCCCACGATCAAACTGGGTCACATGGGCGTCATGGAATACGAAGGCGCGTTTGGTGAAGACTACCTCTATCCAATGATTCAAGCTGCCCAAGAATTGGAAGAGAAACAATCCTTGAGGGTGGCATATGGCTAAGAGTCCAGCATGGCAAAGGAAAGAAGGAAAGAATCCGAAAGGTGGCTTGAACGCGAAGGGGAGGGCCTCGTACAACGCGGCCAATCCCGGAAAGCCCGGCTTGAAAGCGCCGCAGCCAGAAGGCGGCCCTCGGAGAGACAGCTTCTGCGCGCGTATGAAGGGTATGAAGAAGAAACTGACCTCGAAGAAGACAGCTTCCGATCCCAACTCTCGTATTAACAAAAGCCTGCGGGCGTGGAAGTGCTGACATGAACGTACATCTTTCTGACACAACTAAACACTTAATAGACGGTTTTTCAATCGTCACCGTTCTGGGGACCTTGGCAGATATGCTTCCGTCTATTGCTGCGCTTTTCACGATCATCTGGACCAGTATCCGCATCTATGAAACAGATACGGTGCAAAAACTTCTTGGTAAAAAGGACGAATGATGGCTGAACAACAAAAACTTACCCCCGCACAGCAAGAAGCGTTGGATAAAGAACGTGACCGGCAAACGCGGGAAAAGGAAAACAAGGCCCCCACCACGAGAACTACGATGGGCGAGGGTAAGCTGAAGCTCAAGAAGGGTGGCTATGTCCGTGCTGCTGATGGCATTGCTTCCCGGGGCAAAACAAAAGGCAGGATTATCTGATGCCTGCTGTATCGGAAAAGCAAAAGCGTTTTATGCAAGCGGTGGCCCACAACAAGGGGTTCGCCAAAAAAGCAGGTGTTCCTCAATCCGTAGGTCGTGAATTTTCAAAGGGAATTACATACTTAACTACCTAAAAGGAATTCAGACATGACTACCAGAATTACAGTGAAAAACGAAGGACCGGACAAGCTGTTGGTGCGGTATTACAACCGAGAACGCCAGTTCATAGAAACAAAAACGATTGTGCCCGTTGGAGCTTCTATTGACATAACAGTGTGGGATGGAAACCTGCCTGTTATGTGGCCTGTTGGGGATGATTATCAAGGCGCGGACGGCAACAAATTCTGCGCAGTCCCGCCAGCGACTTATTAGGTAGTTATGTATATAAATCCCTTTTCAAAAGCCCAAGGAGGCGGTGTCATGAAAGAATCAAAAGCAATGATGAAGAAAGAAATCGCGTTCATGCAGAAGAAGGGCGCTCCGAAGTCCATGATTAAGCATGAGAAGGCCGAGGCCAAGTACGCCAAGGGTGGCGGCGTGTTCCGCCGTGCCGCTGACGGTATTGCTCAGCGTGGCAAGACCAAGGGCAAGATGATGCGCAAGGGTGGGAAGGTCTGCTGATGATGGCCTCTCGCGGGATGGGGGCTATCGCTCCCTCCAAACGCCCCAAGAAGACCGTCAAGAAACGTGACGGTAACGAGCCGGTGAAGCTGTTCAAAGCCGGTGGGGAATCTCGCGTCAATCAGGCGGGTAACTACACCAAGCCCGGGATGCGGGAGTCGCTGTTCAAGAGCATCAAAGCCCGGGCGGTGCAGGGTACGGCAGCAGGTCAATGGAGCGCCCGCAAGGCTCAGCTGTTGGCTAAGCAGTATAAAGCCAAGGGCGGCGGGTATAGAGATTAAGTGCCGTATAAAGACCCGGAAAAGTACCGCGCGTATCATAGAGGCAAGTGGAAGCGGTATAGCAAAAAGAACAAAAGTAAGATACGGGCAAAGAACTTCAGAGACCGGTATGGTATAGAAGTTGAAGATTATGAAGCATTAAAAGAGCAGCAAGATGGTAAATGCGCTATTTGTGAGACAACAAGGCGGGTGCTGTATGTAGATCACTGCCACGACACCCAGAAATTACGTGGTCTGTTGTGTCAACAATGCAATACAGGTATAGGTATGTTGCAGGATAGCCTAAAGGTGTTAAAGAAAGCGGTTCGGTATCTGGAAAAATATGAAAGAACCACAGCAAAGCTTAAAAGCATGGACGCAGCAGAAATGGCGGACCAAGTCGGGTAAGCCCTCCAGCAAGACGGGAGAACGCTACCTGCCGGAAGCCGCCATCAAGTCCCTGAGTTCCGCTGAATACGCTGCCACCACCGCTGCGAAGCGCCGTGGTAAGCGGGCGGGCAAACAATTTGTGGCGCAGCCCAAGGGTATCGCCAAGAAGACCGCGAGGTTCCGGTAATGGCAGAAATAACCGCAAAAAGTAGAGAGCGCGATATAGCTGGTTTGCAAGCTGAGCTAAAGAAAAGCAATGATGAGTACAAGCGTGAAAATGTTGAGCGTCTCTCTAAATCGCCCACTGCAACGGCCCGAGAGCTGGCTGAAAGCTGGAAAAAAAGTCTTGCCAACGATACTTCGACGATGATTCAGACACGCGAGGGGTGGGGGCGTAGAGTAGGGCCTGATGGGCGTCCTATTGGCCCGGAGCTTAAAAACCGCTCCGGTGAATACGAAGAAGTTAAACGCAAGAAAAAAGGCGGGGCTGTATCCGCATCCAAACGCGCTGATGGTATCGCACGGCGTGGTAAAACTCGTGGAAGGTTCCGGTAATGGCTTACAAAACGACCGACAACACCGACTTCAATCTCGACCTCAACACCCTGATTGAAGAGGCATTTGAGCGTTGCGGCAAGGAGCTGCGGTCGGGCTATGACTTCAGAACCGCTCGTAGGTCTTTGAATTTATTGACTATTGAGTGGGCGAATCGTGGCATTAACCTGTGGACTATTGAGCAGGGCTCGCAGGTGCTGACTTACAACGTGGGCGACTACGACATGCCCATCGACACCATTGACCTGCTGGATCACGTTATCCGCACAGGCACCGGGCAGAACCAGACGGACATCAACATCACCCGGATCAGCGTCTCGACCTACGCCACGATCCCCAACAAGAACGCCAATGGCCGCCCGATTCAGGTATGGTTCCAGCGCAAGACCGGTGCGACTGACTCGACCAATGTCATTCAATACCCCCAGATTCATGTCTGGCCGAAGCCGGATAACTCCCAGACCTACACCTTCGTTTACTGGCGGCTGCGCCGTATTCAGGATGCCGGGAACGGCGTCAATGGTCAGGATATCCCCTTCCGGTTCCTGCCGTGCATGGTGTCCGGGCTGGCTTACTACCTGTCGATGAAAACACCCGAGGTTGACCCCCAGCGCCGGATGGAGCTGAAGGCCGATTATGAGCAGCAGTTTGCCCTTGCGGCGGACGAAGACCGCGAGAAAGCGTCGATACGGTTCGTACCCCGGCAGCAGTTTATTGGGTAAGGGGTAACCGTGCCAAACCAGTTCTCATCCGGCAAATTCGCGATCGCGGAGTGCGACCGTTGTGGTTTCCGGTATAAACTGAAGCAGCTGAAGACGTTGGTCATTAAGACCAAAAACGTCGAGATCAAGGTGTGCCCCCAGTGTTGGGAGCAGGATCACCCCCAGCTGCAGCTTGGTATGTACCCAGTTAATGACCCACAGGCCGTACGCCAACCCCGCCCGGACGTGAGCTATAGGACGTCGGGTACCGACGGGCTGCAAATTAACCCCAACGATGTCGGGACACCAGAGGGCGGTAGCCGTATAATCGAGTGGGGCTGGGCTCCTGTAGGCGGGTCTAGGGCAAACGACGCCAGCCTGACACCGAACGTGCTGGCACCAACCATTTCATTGGGCACGGTTACCGTGGCCGTAACTTAGGAGTGACACATGGACGCGAAGAAAGCTGTCAGGAAACACGAGCAACGGATGCACCCGGGCCAGAAGCCGACCTTCAAAAAGGGCGGTGTGACGTCGCTGGAGATGAAGAAAGTGGGCCGCAACGTGGCTCGCGCCAATAACCAAAGGAGCCGGTAATGGAAAAGATTAAATCCGTTAAGGTTGCCCCCGTCGGTCTGGCCAAAAACCGTGAGACGATCAATGAGCTGAATGCTGGCGCTGCCAACATTGCCAGCAAGGACTATCCGGCTCCGAAGACTTCCGGCATCAAGGTGCGTGGCACCGGTGCGGCTACCAAAGGTCTGATGGCACGAGGCCCCATGGCTTGAGGTGATTGATGAACTACTCGACGCTTTTCACAACGATCAAGGGATACCTTGAAAATGACTTCCCAAATACCGTCTTTACTGACAGTGCCGGGGCGTCAACTACGCTCACCAGCGCCGAGCAGATCAACACCTTCATTACTCAGGCCGAACAGCGAATCTACAACACCGTCCTGTTCCCAGCCCTCCGGCGCAATGTTACCGGCTCTACTTCGACCAACAACAAATACCTGAACTGCCCCGGGGATTTCCTCGCGGTGTATTCAATGGCTGTGGTTGACGGCACCGGTGCGTATAGCTACCTGCTGAACAAGGATGTGAGCTACATCCGTGAAGCCTACCCCGTCCCAACGGACACCGGATTGCCCGCGTATTACGCGCTGTTTGGCCCCCTGTCTACCGATGAGACAGAGCTGACGTTCATCCTTGGGCCGACTCCGGATGCCGTTTACACGATTGAGCTGCATTACTACTATTTCCCAGAATCTATTACAACCGCTGCTAATGGGTATAGTTGGCTTGGCGAAAACTTTGATCCCGTGCTTCTCTATGGTTCTCTGGTAGAGGCTTACACTTTTATGAAACCCGAAGCTGATCTCATTGCTTTATACGAGAAGAAGTACCAAGAATCCTTGATGATGGCCAAGCGCCTTGGTGACGGACTCGAGAAGCGCGACGAGTTCAGAAACGGTGCTCCAAGAGTGCCGGTGGTATGATGAAAACTTGTACAAAATGCCGCAGAGCACTGCCGTTCATAGATTTTCACTTGGATAAGTCTAGGAGTGACGGCTATCGGGATGCGTGTAAAGAGTGCATCACTGCTTACATGAAGTCCTATTATGCTGCTAATAGAGATAAAGTTGTGGCCAGAGTAATTAAGTGGGTTGATGAAAACCGGGATCGCCACAATGCAAAATGTTCTAGGTGGGCAAAGTTGAACAGCGGAAAAGTTAATGCGCGCACGGCACGGCGTCGTGCTTCAAAAACGCAAGCCACACCTATTTGGGTGCGCAACGACATTGATAATCAGTGGTTGATAAATGAGATTTACGAATTAGCACACTTAAGAACTAAGCTTACCAATATTAAGTGGGAGGTAGATCACATAGTTCCTCTTAGAGGTGCTGACGTATGTGGCCTACACACGCCATTTAACTTGCGTGTAGTGCCGATGACGTTGAACAGACGTAAATCAAACAAACAAGCAGGGGTTTTATAAGATGGCCTTCACCGGCAACGCACTGTGCAACGTCTTCAAGACCGGCCTGCTGGACGGCACCTACGATTTTGGCACGGGCACGACTGATGTATTCAAGATCGCGCTCTACACCAACACGGCTACGCTGGACGCGGATACTACGGCTTATTCAGCCACCGGTGAAGTTGCGGACGCTGGATACAGCGCGGGTGGGGCTACCCTGACCATCAGTCAAGTGCCTACGATCGGGACTCAGGCTGGTAGCAGTGCAGTAGCGTATCTGTCCTTTTCGGATGTGTCGTGGTCTGGCGCGATTACTGCTCGTGGTGCTTTGATTTACAAGTACAACGGCACGACTAACCCGGCTGTCTGTGTGCTGGACTTTGGTTCAAACAAGACTTCAACCACGACGTTTCAGGTGCAATTCCCATCGGCTACCAGCACCTCGGCCATTATTAGACTAGGATAAGGAGTAGAACATGGAAGTCAAATCGAAAGCTGGCGGCGTATACCGCATCGAGTGTTTTAACAAAGACGGCGAACTGAAATGGTTTGTCGAAGACCACAACCTCGTGGTTAATGAGGGTCTGCAGTACATGAACGCTGCGGCTTTGACCGGTGGCTCTGCTTCCGCTACGTGGTATCTGGGTCTGTATGGCGCTGGTGCGTCGAATACCCCCGCTGCTGGTGATACGATGGCATCCCACGCTGGCTGGACGGAAGTCACGCCCTATAGCAACGCTACGCGCCCGACCTGCACGTTTGCCACCCCGACTACTGCTGATCCGTCGGTTGCCACCAACTCGGCATCCCCGGCGACCTTCAACATCAACGCTACGCAGACGGTTGGCGGTGCGTTCTTGGTCAGCAACAGCACCAAGGGTGGCTCGACGGGTACGTTGTTCTCGGCGTCGGACTTCAGCTCCCCGGGTGACCGTTCGGTAGTGTCTGGTGACACGCTGAATGTGACGTATACCTTCAGCCTCGACGCAGCTTGATTTAGCGCATAGGAGCGAATAAAGGTGTTCGGTCTAGCCACATTTTCCGGGGCACCTTTTTCTTCGCTCTCCGGTGTAGCGTATTCATCTTCCGTATCCGAAACTGCTACCGGTAGTGACGCTGTTTTAAGTTTAGCAACGTTTCCCGTTTCTGTGGCGGAGCTGTCCACGGGTTCGGACGCCATCAGCAGCAAGGCTATTTTCCAAGGAACAGTTTCAGAGCTGTCCACGGGTTCTGATTCTGCGTCCGCTACGGCTGTCTTTTATTCTGCTCTCTCCGAGCTGTCCACCGGGAGTGATTCTTCCGTTGGCTACATTACGTTCCCGGCAAGTGTCAGTGAGCAGGCACAGGGGCTCGATGCGGTTTCTGCGGTAGCGCTGTTTGCTCCGTTGATATCAGAAACGGCTACCGGCTCTGATCTAGTCTCGTCGTCGTACGTATTTTTCGGTAACGTGTCGGAGACCGCGACCGGCTCGGATGTAGCTTCGACAGTCGTTATATTCCCTGTTTCCCTGTCCGAACTAGCTGCTGGAAGTGACTCTTCCGTTGGTTACATTACGTTCCCAACGTCCATATCGGAAAGCGCCGTCGGCACGGATGTTTTGACCAATACGGCAATCCTGAATGCGGCCTTCTCTGACACGGTAACAGGTGCGGATGTTATCATTGGGGCATTCCTGTGGAACCTGATTGATGACGTGCAAAACGCCAATTGGGCGCAGATCACTGCAAATACGCCGACGGGCTGGGTTGAGATTACCGGAGAGGCTTCGACAAACTGGCAAATTATTGATACGGATACGTAAATGGCCCTCGTACTCAAAGATCGCGTAAAAGAAACAACTACCACGACCGGCACCGGAACAGTTACTCTGGCGGGCGCTTCTACGGGATATCAGTCCTTCTCGGCCATCGGCAACGCCAACACGACCTACTACTGCATCGCCGGTCAGGGCACCAACGAGTGGGAAGTCGGCGTCGGCACTTATACGTCCTCTGGCACAACCCTCTCCCGCGACACTATTCTGGCGTCATCCAACTCCGGCTCTGCCGTCAACTTCAGTGCTGGCACCAAGGATGTGTTTGTGGTGTATCCGGCGGGTAAGTCAGCCAACACTAACTTCCAGTTAACCTCCGGGCGCGTACCGTACGCTACTACGGATGGTCTGTTAATTGACGCATCTAGCCTGACATTTACCTCCGGAACCGGTGCGCTGTCTACCCCGGAGATTGAGGCAAGTAACGGGCTTATTGTCAATAACATGACTGTCGGAACCAGCTACACAATCCCTTCTGGCTATTCAGCATCGTCTGTTGGCCCTGTGACTGTGAGCGGGGGTGTATCGGTAACTGTCCCATCGGGTAGCCGTTGGGTTGTCCTCTAAGGAAAGAATATGAGTTCAATAATTGTTTCTGGTGATACTAGCGGAGCGATAACCCTAGCGGCTCCTGCTGTAGCTGGGACAACGACGATCAATCTACCGGCAACCAGTGGGACTGTGGCTGTTACTGGTGGCTCCCCGTCGTTTACTACCATTACGACTACCGCAGATGCAACGATTTATGGCCTCACCGTAGGCCGTGGCGCAGGTGCTGTGGCATCCAACACTGCGGTGGGTGCGAGTGCGTTGGCGGCGAATACGAGTGGTGGGTTTAATACTGCTGTGGGGTATCAGGCTGGCTCTAGCAACACAACTGGCGGTGCGGCTATAACAGCATTTGGCTATCAAGCAGGCAAAGCAAACACTTCTGGTTTTGTATCAGCTTTTGGTTTTGTTGCGCTTGCCGCCAACACTACAGGCGCAAACAATGCGGCATTTGGTGCAGTGACATTGGCTGGAAACACAACAGGCAGTTTTAATACGGGCATTGGAGATAATGCTCTTGCTTCCAACACCACCGCCTCCAACAACACTGCTGTTGGTTATCAGGCTGGGTATAGCAATACGACTGGAACACGAAATACCGCTATCGGCAAGGGTTCCTTATATACCAATCAAACCGGCGGTCTGAATACTGCGGTTGGCGAAGGTTCGCTGTACAGCAACACGGCTGGCAATAACGTAGCCGTTGGTGTAAACGCGCTGTATGCAAACACCACCGGAGATGGAAACACTGCGGTTGGAAGAAGCTGCCTTGGTTCAAATACGACAGGCTTCGGTCTTGTCGGTTTTGGATATGCTGCGCTTGATGCAAATACGACTGGCACATACAACACGGCAATTGGTCAATCAGCACTCCAAGCCAACACCACCGGCTCCAACAACACGGCTGTTGGTAATCAGGCGGGGTATAGCACTACTACTGGCGTAGGGAATTGCTTAATTGGAACACAAGCAGGAAATAAATTAACAACAGGCTCCCGCAATACTTTTATCGGGTCTACTGATAATACAACTAATTATAGTGCTGGATATTGGATAACTACAGGTAATAACAACACCATCATTGGCGCCTACTCCGGCAACCAAGGTGGCCTCGACATTCGCACAGCCTCAAACTACATCGTGCTGTCGGATGGGGATGGGAATCCGAGGTTTTATTGCGACAACAATGGAAACTGGTTTGCCGGTGCACAACTTACAGTAACTGGGGTTATTAAATCGGTTGGTGTGTATAACAACACAACAGCATCGGCGGCAAACATGGTTTCAATCTCGGACGGTCAAATGGCCCGTTCGACCTCTGCACTGAAATACAAGCAGGACATCCGCGATGTAGAAGATTTTGACATTAACGCATTGCGACCAGTTCGCTACAAGTCCAAATGCGAAGGCGATGACCAAACTAAAGACCACCTTGGTTTGATTGCAGATGAAGCTGCTGAAGCAGGCTTTGAAGAACTGGTAACCCGTGGCGCAGATGGTGAAGTCGAAGGCTTCCAATACGAGCGCCTGACTGTGGTGCTGTTGAAAGAATTGCAAACCCTCCGCGCCCGTGTGGCGCAACTTGAATCTAAAGGAGCCTAAACCATGACTGAAATCGCAACCCAACCCACCGCAGAACAAATCGCCCAGCACTACTCTGCCGCCCTCGATTCGGTGAACCTGATTAACGCTGGCAAGCCTGAAGGTATGGATGACCAAGAATGGGCTGACTGTGTTGCGAGGAACAAAGAGCATCTCAAGATTATGCTTGCCAAAGACTTCTGGACTGACGAAGACTTGACCCCGTTGCAACAGGCCGCAAACTAAAGGAATTAGCTATGTCAAGTATATCCGCAGGAACTACATCAGGAACCGCGCTAGTCTCGACGGGAGACACTACGGGTACACTTGACCTTAAAACAGGTGCTGGTGCGACTACGGCGCTGAGTATTGATGCTTCTCAGAGAGTGGGGATTGGTACGAGTTCGCCTGCACAAAGACTAGACGTACGAACAACATCTGGAAATGCTTATGTTGGTGTTGGAAGGGCTTCGCAATCCACCGGTCAGGTAGGTTTAACTTTATATGGTGGAACAAGCGGCACAGATTGGATTATTTACCAACCAACAAGTTCAAACAACTTAACATTTTATGGGAATGGGTCAGACCAAGTTGTTATTACATCCGGTGGTAAAGTAGGGATTGGAGTAACAAACCCAAGCGCATTGCTAGATGTTCGTGGTTCTGCTCCATATATGTACGTTTCTGATACTGTCGGAGCAAATAAAGCTGCATTCGTTGCAGAGGCAACCAACACCGTTGTAAATGTTGGGTCTACCTATTTAGGAGCCGCCGCTGTTCCTCTTGCTTTAGTTGTAGGCGGCGCAGAAAAAGCCCGTATCGACTCCTCCGGCAACCTCGGATTGGGTGTTACGCCGAGTGCAACAACAGGTAGCGGGGTTAAAGGTTTTGAAATCGGCGGCATTGGAAATGGATTGCTTGGTAACTCAGCAAACGTCTGGGCAACGCAAAACGTTTACTTCAATGCTGGATTCAAAAAGGCTGGCGCTGGTTATGCCACCATGTATAACCAAAGCGGTGGAACACATAACTGGAATGTAAGCACAACATCTGGCGGTGCTGCTGGTGACGCAATCACATTCACCCAAGCAATGACGCTGGATGCGAGTGGGAATTTGGGGATTGGTACGAGTTCGCCTAATGACAAACTGACAGTTGCATCAGACAACTACCTGTCATTTCAGACATCAAGCACAACTTTCAACTCTGGCCGTGTTGCAAGAATTGGTGGCGTGTCTGTTGGTTCTGGCAATGGTTATTTGTCATTTGAAACGTATCAGGGTGGTAGTGGTGGCGGCGAACGTATGCGTTTGGAATCAGACGGTTTGCTTCAAATTTCCAAAGGAACATACACCGGATTTTGGATAGGTGATGCTGGTTATAAGATGTTTGTCACGGCTGGAAGGCTTGTTGCACAAAATGGCTCTAATGGAGTGGAATTAGCATTCAACGCATCGGCTTGGGCGGCGTATTCAGACATCAGGGCAAAAACAAGTCTTACGCCTATTACAGACGCAAAAACAAAACTTAAAACTGCTCGCACCGTAACTGGGCGATACATTACCGATTCGGAAGATGTATCAAGGTCTTTCCTTATCGCCCAAGACTGGTTTGAAATACTGCCTGAGTCCGTTGATGCAAGCGACCCTGAGCGTTTGTCTTTGCGATACACGGAGACAATCCCACTTATTGCCGCAGCCGTGAATGAACAAACAGATGAAATAGCCGAATTAAAAGCCATCATCGAATCCCTCACCGCCCGTATCGCAGCATTAGAAGCTCAATAAAGGAGTAGAACATGGCAGTTACTATTAACGGAACCAGCGGTATTACGGATGTAGACGGTAGCGCTGGCGCTCCTGCGATCACTGGCACGGACACCGATACTGGCCTGTTCTTTTCCACAAATATTCTTGGGCTTTCTACCGGCGGGAGTGAGAGAGTTAGGGTGGACAGTTCGGGCAACGTAGGGATTGGTACGAGTTCGCCATCGTCAAAACTTGAAGTCTATGACG